>ENA-OSEY01001169-OSEY01001169.1-marine-metagenome-genome-assembly--contig:-NODE-1169-length-18493-cov-4.464270_pt1 | contig 18493 bp, 26 predicted proteins | sample MGYA00248465_ERZ534230 | MGnify/ENA primary metagenome ERZ534230 (study PRJEB26409, sample SAMN06344110) | marine metagenome | isolation source: Sea water from surface | place: Atlantic Ocean:Southern...
GGCCATGTATGAATACTAATATGACTATCTGCAAGTAAAGCAAAACCAGTTACACCTTGTGGTGTGAACTGGTGAAAGTCTATCTTAAGAATTCTAGAGTTTGATAATATTGCAGCATGAAATAAAGTATTGCGAACATGTCTTGCATCATCTAAAAGATCTGCATCACAACCCTCTAAATCAAAAAGAATATGTTTCACTTCTTCTCCTGTTCTTTCATATACTCCTCTCTACCATCTTTAGTAAAGACACCCTTTTCATAATCAAAGTAAGGATGTGGTGCAGCACTTACAACAGGATCTTTAGTTTTATTTTTAATTACAATAAATCTATCAGCAGCAAATGTACCTGCCAAATTTACCTCTATTTCATCACTATCTTGCCAATTGATACTACCATCTTTTTTGGTATGTAACATTGCTTCTTGGATCTTATCAATAATTTCTTGTGTTAGTTTCATTGTGCGAGATCAGGTAATAATTCTGGATTGTCTACATTCAACTCAAAAAGACATGGATGCATCTGTTCAAGAGACAGATAATTAGACGCTCTCCACAACTCTTCTGGTTCAATAGGTTCTTGTGAATCTGCTTCTGCTATTACTTCTGGATGATCTTGCATCAGTGAAGGTAATTCATCAAAGGTAAATGGAGTACCTTGAATGTAATAGAATAAACAGATTGCAGATTTTTTATTATACCAACGGTAGTCTGCCGTTAGTAGATATTGAAAAGAAGATTCCATGTCTTATCATCTTTTCAATATTTATTCATCTAAGACTTACTGCAGGTTCTGCATATAAAACTTGGGTAGGTTCCAAACTGTCTCTGACAAACTCAAGGATATTTGTAAATTGTTGGAAACTATCACATTGGACTTCCTTTTCCTCACCTTTATCACTAAGCAAAACGAAAGAGCGAGTGCAGATGTCCACAACAACTCCGAAAACAAGAGAGTCTGTTTCTTCGATAGAGAAATCTGGATTCATGGAATTTTGTTAATTACTCATATAGTATAGAGCATAACCCACCCCTTGTCAATCCCCTATCTCACATTGGGTGCTCTGGTAAGGAGTTGCTCCTTTGCTACACGAGATCCTTTGAAGGCAGATCCACTGAAACTGGATGCACCACCTGGCAACAGTTTTCTATTTGCTTGCCAACTTCCTTTACTAAAAGAACTACTGGCAGCTGTTGCAGTTGCAGTATAGTTTTTTGAATTATGAGAAAATGTCTTTGCTTTAATCGAAACTCCATTAGTTGCTTCAATAACAATATTTTCTCCTTTTAAAACAATTGTGCCATTATCAGCAGTTACTTGATAACTTCCATTATGACACATAAACATCATATCAAGTCCACCTTCTCCAGTGATACCTGCATCTACTTCTATACTTTTATCACTATGCCATCTAAAAGTTCCGTTTTCTGAAAAACTATGGAAGGCAACATCCTCCTGTAAGTTTACAGAATACATTTTATATGCTTCTTCTCCACCAGTTCCAACCTCATTAGCAGAAGAAATTGCTAAGTTAGGTCCGAACTGTTTTACATATGATGGTTCTTTTGTATTTCTCATATCAATATTTAGTAACCGCCTCCATAGCCGCCACCGCCACCACCACCGCTGCTAGGTGGAGGAGGTGGAGGAGAACTTGGTGGACTTGATGATGGAGGTGGTGATGATGTAGTTGTAGTTTGTGTACCACCACTAGATGTTGTACTTGTTGTAGTAGGATCAGCAGAGAATCCAGCCTGAGAACTAACTGCATCTTGTAACGAAGTTCCGTAATCTAAGACATTATCCATTACTGTTGTAGTAGCTGCTTCAGTACCTGTTAGTGGTAGTACAACTTGATCAGCAGATGATGCTGCACCTGCTACAGTCGATGCATCTGGGATTTCATCCATATTTGCAATACTTGCATCAGGAGTAGTGTAGATAATAACACTAAACTTAGTATGAACTTGACCCGTCATCAAAATTCCATTGCTATGTGAATGATATGCACCATAGTAGGGACGACCATTTACAAATCCAACTGGTATCTTAGCACCTTGAGTTGACCAGTAACCTACACAATCAATAATTCTCCTATATCCATATGTCTCAACAGGTTCTTGGTTATCCAAGATAGGATAAATCTTTGCACCTTTACCAGTATCAGAAACAAGTTTGATGTCTGGTAGTTCATCATATAAAAGTGGTTCAAGAATATCAGCACCGACCAGTTTACCTAAAGAGATAACAGGTTTGAGTGCATTTGTATTGAATTTATCACTAACTTTATAATTAGATCCCATATTAACAATATTAATGGTGTTAATATAACCACCTTCTTTTCCTATACTGACCACTCTATTAGGAGTATCGTTTGTAATAGTCTCTGGACAAACATTAGGTGGATATGATTGACCAGGAGATTTAACAGTGATTCTTAATAACTGACCATATGTAGGAGATCCTGTATTAAAATCAATCTTTGCTTCAGCAATACATCCAAACCCTTGGTTTGAGTGATCTTTTACAACAATTTTTGGTGTTTTCTTATATCCCTCGCCAGGATCTACAACTTGAATTGCAAGAACACCAGTTCCACCAACGGCAGCAGCAAATTGTCCAACTTCTTCCTCTGTTGGGACTCTTTCAAAAATTGGTGATACTGTTGCATTTTTAGTTGCATTACCTCCAACAATTTCAACAATCAAACCACTACATACAGGTGGTCCTGTATAACACTTACCTAACACTCCTCCATCATATGTTGGATCAGCAGAGTACGGGGTTTCATTTTGGAACAATAATTGTTTATCTCTTGATTCGCCAGCAGCAATTGGAGTTACTCTCATTACTCTGTCCTTATCTACAACTGGAACAGTGTAACCACCACCACCTAAAACTATACCAAAATTAGGTGCACCATCAACAGGTTCAATAGGTTCGTAAACTGATTCTGATGACCAGACCCGATCAGTAATATTAATTAAACCATTAATTGGTTCTAATGGAATGAGATATGGTTTACATGCTTCATCTAATCCATAACCAATTTCAACTGTTGCTCTAACCATTAAGTTTTCTGCAACACACTTAGGAACATCTGCGGGACTCTCTGCAATAAATCTTAGTGTTCTTGCCACATGAGTTTTCATTCTGGATGTAACATCATCTTCGACAGTTTGTAAGATATCATTTTGTGCTTCTTCAAATGCAACAATAGGATCTTCAAATTCAAGTTGTCTGTCTAATCCTGCTTGATGCGCTGCTGTCTTCATTGCAGTTGTAATACCAGTATTTCCACCTTGAAACTGTCCAATACCTGATGTTGTAATACCAAGAGCTTGATAATACAATGCATTAAGTTTTTTCTCATAGAAAAGTTTATATTGTTTTTCTAAACCATCAGGAGTTCTACTTGTAACTTCATCATTAACTCCCTTCAAAGCAATCTCAATCATCGGTCTAATGACCTTAGTTATTTTCTCTGCTGTTCTTGCAATTTCTTTATTTGAATCGTAGACTCCTCTAGTTGTTTGTAGTTTAGTAACAGTATTGTTGATAGCAGAATCGATACTAGAAATAGCAGTACTTCCACCCGCAGGTTCAACTCTTAAACCATTTGCCAAACTATCTGTTTGTGGTGCTCCAGACTTTTTACTTCTTGCCATCATTGAACTGGCATTTTTTGCAGAGATTAAAGAGTCTAATGCATCATTACCTGAAGGAATAACCGCAGTTAGAGATGTTTGATTTTGATATCCTCCTGGTTGAGTAATATACTGGGCAAGATTTGCATTTGATATTGATGCGAATGACTTAATATTATTTGCAATCGTGGCAGCATCTTGTCCGATAGAAGCAATAATACCACTAGCGGCTTCTGTTGCCTTTAGTGCCTGTGTTGCAGCACCTAAAAGATCACCTGCTGATGCTGAATTGACTGCTCCAGAAATTGCCTCTGATATTACACTGGATGATCCACTCAAAACACCTTGAGTAGCACCTCTAATTGCTCCACCAGCATTACTAACAACATTTGTTACCTGACCAGAAACACCAGAAACCTCTGGCATACCTTGACTAACTGCTCCCAAAGCACCGTCCAATGCTCCTGATACAGACTCCAATTGATCTGTTAAGTTTCCACCTAACAAACCATCAACAACTCCTCCTTGAGAATTTTTAGGATTTCTTGCAGCAGGCAGATTGACAACCCCTTGGTTATCATTTGCTTCTTCCTGACCCATCTTGGAAGTTCCAACAATTTCGTCAGTGTAACCAGTAAAAGGTTTAAATCCTTGTGTATCTTCAGTGCTTGCTTCTCCTGCTTTTACCTGAGGAGTTCTTCCAAATAAACCTAAAATGACAGGGAGTTGTCCATCATCTCCATCTAAGAAGAATCCAAATACAACGTCTCCCTGTCTAATCATACAAGACTCCGACGTGTTCGCTGCACCACTACCAGCAGTAGGGGGCATTAACACATGAGCATATGGTAGGTCTTCATCTGTAATAGTGGCATCAAAGGGATGATACCCCATGATTCTAATTTTATATCTATTACCCCAACCACCTTCTCTTTGCTTAGATTGTTTGGTAGAAGGTGCTACTTGAGCAATAAACCATCTAAAGCCATCACGTCCTACAAAATTACTTTTAAACGCTGCTTCTTCGATCATTAGTCGTCATAAACCAAACATTCAGGTTCATCTGGGTGATTATCACAAAATAGTTCTAAGGCATTTGGGTCATGATGATCTCCTGCTTCAATCTCTTTTTTATGATGTCCAACATACTCCTGTAATTCAAATAGTTCGTCTTTTGCATGCCTCTTCATGGGTTCAGAAGTTTTTGGATCTTCAATAAGTTCCTTGTCGTGTTGGATGTGTTCTTCTATGCTTTTCATTTTAAACTCCTATTTGTAAGTTATTTTCTACCGTATGAATCTCTTACTAATAACATAGATGTAAGAGAGTCAGTTTGGGTAAATTGATGGCAAAGTTCCTTTATCATATATAGTCCACTTGTGTGCTCGTCAAACTCATTTCCCTTTTCAAAACTTTGGTTTTTAAAGAATAACTTAACAATCATACCTACTCTTAAATCAGAGTTACATGCGACTGTAACTTGAACTGCTTGAGTCATCAGTAGATTATAACGAGCAATGGATTGTGATTGAACTTTTGCTGGATCTGAATTAACGTCAACTTTGACGTCTGGATCCATTGTACCTCGATCTAGTATTCTTGTCATCAGCCTTGTTGGATAATCTCCAAGACTTTCACTACTACCTGCTTCAATTGGTGGTAGTTCAGGAGGTTCTCCCATTACCTCCATTTGTTCAGCAAATTCTTTCAATTTATATGTAAACTGGGGAAATTCAAATGTCAGGGGATCAAAGAAAACATTATGAGATGAGAAGGCACCAGTTCTAAGTTTCTCTAAAATATTTGTATTCTGTTTAAAAGTATAAGACATAATCTTAGTTGCCGTATCTTTAACACCAGATTCAAGAGCACTTTTATTTACTGTATCTTCTTTATATTCTGCGTATGGTTCTTGTTTTATTAATTCATCGATTGATTTAAAATAATGACCATCAAGTGTTTGATAGAAAAAATAACCTGCTGTTGAATCTTTTTTACCACTGGCAGGAATTGCCTTGCCAGCTAACCATGTTAGAACAGTAAATGGTTTTCTGAGATTACCAATAAATCCATATTGATTTTTACATGAGTCAATATTATCTTCTGGTAATTCAATTTTTAAAAATTCTTCTGCAATTTGTTTTACAGAAATATCAATCTTTTGAGTAGTCGGATATTTCTTTGTTACTCTGGAAGTTTCATTTGTAATTGCAGATCTAGACACTAAATTTAATGTAAATATTTCTCTATCACCATCAACCATAATCTCACTAACACCACCAACATAAAGTGGATCACTGGTCAAATCAATACCATCACCGACAACAGTTTTTACCTTAATTGATACTCTTTCTCCACCAATGATAGGTAAACCTTGTAGTAATGCTTTAGTACCACCAGTTCCTTTAAAATCTTCAATATCACCACCACCAGAGGATTGAACTAACACTCTGGCAGTTATTGTTGGAGAAAATACATCTTCAAAATATTGAAAAGATAAGACACCAAATCTAAGGTCTACATCTCTAGAACCATCATTAGACTCGATGATAAACTCTTCATAATTTGCTGCTTGATCTGCACTCATTTTATTGGTATGCTAATGCTGTTAATACTCTAGTCCTCTGCATAGTATTTAACAGAGTATTGATATCAGGTGTAGGAACTTCTCCTCCACCGCCACCTGCAACGATTATTGTTTGTTGTTCAGGTACAGTAGTTGGTGGTATTTGTGCTTGCTGAGACAATACTGCTTGAGTAATTTTCTTTTGCATGTCACTGGTTGGAGAATCAATATCTTTAGCAGCAGTAATATTATCTACAACCGTAGATTTAGAAGATGGTGCTGCAGAAACACTTGCTGGTTTTATTGGTTGTTCAACTTTTTCATTTCCTTTGAAAGAAACGTGGATATGATCCATATGGTCAGCATCATCTTTCCACTTCAATTCATTGATGCCAAGTTTTTTCTTATTAGCACCAAGCATTGAAGCTATTTGATTTAATTTCTCTTCACCTTGACCTGCAATAGGAATATCAAGTGCTTCACCAGAACTATGGAAAGAATTAGAAGCTCTTTTCATCATACCTTCTAAACCAGAACCAGTGAAACCAGTTTTGATATTGAAGTCTGGGTGCTGCCAAACACCAACACCTTGATCAGTGAGCATCTTACCAACTGAAACTGCATTTAGATAACCATTAGTTGCCTTAGTTTTTGGTTTACCATCACCAGACATTTTCATGGATTTTTCATTATTTACTGGGACTGATTTAATTGTATCTTCAGATGTCCCACCTGAATCAGTTGAAGCACCTGCATTACCACCACCAACTGCATTTGGTTTATCTTTTCTTATCTCTTCTGTTGTTGGAAGATCTTTAGTATCATCTTTTACCTTTTTATCTACTTTCTCTAAGTCCTTTGGATCTTTAAAGTCTTGTCCTGTTAGTGCTTTAAAACCATTAGTACCACTTTGTAGGTATGAATCCCATGAGGTTTTTATATCATTAAACTCAGAACCAATTTTTTCCATATCTGGAGGAGTCAATGTAACTACAGACTTGGCTAGTTCCCATATAATTGCATACACACTCTGATAGAATTGGTAAACTGCTCCAACTGTTTTTGTTATTCCATCAAAAATTGCTTTAACTCTTGGCGTAATTTTCTTCATCATTTCGATGAGTTCAGGTATTTTACCTGCTAACCATCCTCCAAAAATAGATCCAACAGCTAGAATAACTTTATCTAACATACTTTGACCTTTTTTCTTTACAAAGGAAGTAACCCTATTTTCTTTTTTTTCTTTTTTCTCTACCTTTAGACTCTCAACTTCAGCTTCTTTTTTTTCCCGACCTTTGATCATCGCTTTTTGATCTTTCAAAAACTTTTGTTTCTTTGCTGTAAAAGATTCTTTTTTATCTAAAAATTTAGTTATAGAAAGAACAGTAGTATCAATACTCTTCATAGAAAGAGTTGATCTTTTTAATTGATTTTCGTTAACTTTTGGTAATTCTACTTTTGCCATTTATTTTACCTTAGAAGTCTGCCATACAATTATATTGAATTGCAGCAAACATTGGATAGAAATTTTTAGGATTTTTAGATGGAATTGATTTGGAATCATTATCACCACCACTTGGACGACCTACACCACTTTGAGATTTTGTATCAGCCATTACTGGATTTGGTGCCAAAGGAACAATAAGTGGTGATGATTCTGGTTTTTGTTGAACAACTGTTTTATCTTTTACTTTTGATGGTTCTACCTGTGATATTGACGGTTGAATAGATGCTCGCATAGGTTCTGGAGAAGTGGCTGCAACAGCATTATTCATTTGCTCTTGTGTAAAACTCTTTCCAGTTAAAACCTTGGGTTGTATAACAGGGTTCTTTTTATTACCCTGACCCTTCATATCACCAACTGTATCCGAACTTTTTGGTTTATCTAACTTAACATTTACATTTGATTCAGATTTCTTATCAAATACTTTATCACTAAAATTTTCATTATAAGTTTTTTCTAATTGTTTACTCTCATCACCTTCAGGTTTTATATATCCTATAGTTCTTCCACGGGCATTCTTTATTGGTTCACCTTTATACTCTTCGTCTTTTTTGTCACCACCAGTTATCCAGTCCCAACCTTTCTTGAAGGTATCACCAATTTTACCAGGAAGATTAGTTATAAAATCCCATGCCTTCTGCAGTCCTTCAAATATTTTTTCTCCAATTCCAACAATAAAGTCTACAAATCCTTTTATTTTATCTCCAATAAATTTAAAACCACCTTTAAACCAATCAATAATACCAGTAACTATATCTTTGATACCATTAAACACTGACTTGACACCATCAACAACTGTATTAACAGCACCCATCACGGCTTTTGAAACTTTGTCCCATGTGGTCTTAATTCCTTCTATTATTTCTGGTAATTTACCAGCAAGCCATCCCCCAAAAATAGCTAAGAATGCTCCTATCAATCTATCTAATACACTTTCTACACCAAGTACTTCCTTGGCAACATTACCAATCTTCTTGATTCCTCCCATGATAGGACTGCCAAGTGATTTGGTTTCTGCATCCTTTCTTTCCTGACCTTTTGCTTCTATCGCTGATTTCTTACTATCTTCTAAATTATCTTCTTGTAATTCTAAATCCTTTGTCAATACTCCAAGTATTGATTTTAAATTCTGATCTATTCTTCCTAAAACCTCATCATTAAAACCAGCAACAACAACTTGTTGAGTAACTCCACCAACTTCACTTGTCTGACTATTTCTTCCCATCATACTTCTAGCAAGAGCACCGCCCTTACTTTCTTGTCTTGGTGATAGGAATGAATCAGCCATTTTGCTGTGCTTTTAAGTTTTCCTCTTCGATGTGTTGTTGGAGAAGGGAAACATAAATTTCTCTTTCCCAAGGAATCATATTTTCAAGCTCTGTCAAAGAGTATTTATGGTACTGCATCAAAGCAAAATTTAACTTAAAATATGACACAAGGTCCTCTTGTGCCATTATTATACGAAAAAAGACGCTAAACCCTCAAGCACCACATCATTATCAACCCCAGTTTTGGGATTCTTAACTACCATTTTATGTGAAAGTTTAGGCATAGTATCAAAAAACTGTTCTACTTCTTTGAACTGTTTAGTGTTTAGTTGATCTAGGAATGCTATTCTTTCTTTTTCAGTGTAATCAGATCCTGGCCATGCTTCTTCATCAGTATAAATCTGGTCAATACATCCAGCGATCATTTTAAATGATGCATCTACATTAGTACCATCAAAATCAAAATTACTCTTAATAAACTGTTCCATTGAAGGATACTTTAACCTTAAGGAAAGGTTTTTATCCAATTTAATATCTTTTTTATGATTTTCCTTTCTTTCTACTTTAATATCATCGAGGTTGACTGCGACATCTACTTTTGTTTCCCCATCATCAGAACAGGTTACAACTAAATCTACAACCTCACCGATAGACTTGGCACGAACATTCAAGAAGAGATACTCAATATCAAAGGTAGGTAATTTATCTACCTTAACACCTCTGGTGATGATACATGAATTAAGAACGTCAGTAATTGCGTTTGTAATTTGTTTTGTATCTTCAGACTCCATTGCAAGGATAAGTATTTTCTCTTCCTTAACTAGAAATGGACGATATTTAATTTTCTTGTCGTTTGATGGCAAATTCAACTCATACGTAGGAGTTGTAATGGTTGGTAACGGCATAATTTATAATTTCAGTATATTATATAGGGGTCAAATAAAACGTTGTCTGACAGAATCAATAGATCCCTGTAGATCTCTAGCATTTCTAGAAATACCTGCAAGACTGTTTGCAGCACTATTGATTTTACCTAGAGCTGAGGTTCCGCCAAAAGCAGCAGCAGAAGCAATAGCAAGACCACCCAATTGAGGGATAAAGTTACCGAAAGTTCCTTGAGATATAGATTTACTATCAATCGCACCACAAACATAACGATCGTATGCTAAACTAACAGTCATTTGAAGAATTTGTGATCCTTCATATGAAACGGGAACAGCAACAATATCAAGAGGAAAACATCCAATAAAGTTATATTCTATCTGATATTGATAGTCTCTGTCAAATTTTTTAATTTGGATTGTGTCACATTTGTAACCTTGTTGTGGATATTTCATTCTTACATAATATCCTGGTCTTGCTTGATCAAAAATTCCATCTCTAGTTTGTGCACCACTAGCAATATATTCCATCCAATGCTCAAAAAACTTTAATGTCTTATATTCTTTATCAACATAGAAAGTAAGATCAATAGGAACAAAAGTTCTTGTATGTGCAAAGTTTTCTCTAACACCCATGAAGTTTGTTATTTCAGAAATAGCATAACGAGACGTTGGAAGAGAAGCACTACTACACAATAAACCTAGTTCTCTAGTAATAAAATCTGTATCAACTCCTTTATTTCGTAAGAATCCACTAAGATTAGATAGATTCATAAAACCAGCAAGGGATACTTCATAATGAGAAGTCTGTGCCAATCTACCAAACTGAGCAATGGTTTCTGCCATCCCTTTCGCTGTTCCAGGACCTGACCTATTACCAGTATATCCTGCACCACCGCCACTTAAAGCGTCAGCGATGTCATTAGCATTGTTGAGAATACCAGATACTTTCTTTATTGCTTTACTATTAGGGAATATGCTTGCTGCTAATCTTCCATATCCAGCAGCAATCTGAGCACCCTTTGCAAGATTTTGCACGTTTGTTGTTATGATTTGCCTATACTATATAGGAAGGAAGTGATAAATATTAATGGCATATAAAGGAAAATACAGACCAACGAATCCTAAAAAGTACAAAGGTGATCCAACAAACATCATCTATCGTTCTCTTTGGGAACGTAAGTTCATGTGTTATTGTGATTTAAATGATAATATTTTAGAGTGGGGAAGTGAAGAATTTTTCATACCATATCGTTCTCCCTTAGATAATAGAGTACATAGATATTTTCCTGACTTTTATATTAAATATAGAAAATCCAATGGATCTATTTGTAGATCTATTATTGAGGTGAAACCAGATAAACAAACAAGACCTCCTAAGAAACCAAAAAGAAAATCAAAAGGATACATGTACGAGGTAACCCAATATGTCACAAATGAGGCAAAGTGGGATGCTGCCAAAGAATTTTGTAAAGACAGACTTTGGGAATTCAGAATATTTACTGAAAAAGAATTAGGTATTAAATAATGACAGATAGTTTTGGATTTAATCCACCAACAGACAATAGACTTACTCCTATTGTGGATGAGTTGAATGGTATGGAAGATCCTGACGATATGATGTTGTCACTTATATCAGTTTTAGATGAAAGTGGATCTGTTCCAGAGGTAGGACAATATTATACATTCATCTATAAACCAAAGACACCTAACATTACATATGATGAGCACCCATTAGTAGCCGTCACTGAAGTTTTAGAATGGGGATTCCGTGGAATTAATCTTCATTTTGGTCAGGTAAGACAATATACTTTTCCAGAAATTATAGGTCAAGTGCACCTAGTTAGAGGGAGTGAATTTGAAGATATTAAGCATATTCCGTATGCCAGAATAAAAACTAGCAGATAACTCTATAAATAGTTTTGGAACCCGAATTAGAAAATAGTGGTTAGATTTACTGAAGTACCTACTACACTAGGCAAAATAGCAGATTATTCCTCAAGATTAAGTAATGTTTTGGGATCTATTGCAAGTGGACAATCAGCAGGTGGTATCTTGCGATATCCTAGTGATATGATTGACTCTACAATGGATTACATGAAGATAAGTTGTCTTGAATATAAACCAGCTGGAGGATTAACCGAGGGTGGTAGTCTTAAAGTTCAAGAAGGTTCTGCTGTAAGTGCTGCTAATAATAAAATAAAATCGACAATTATATTACCAATGCCAGTAGAAATAGGAGATTCTCAGGAAGCAGGTTGGAATGAAAATGATGTAGATGCTCTTTCTTTGGCAGGATTTTCTGCACTATCAGGTTTAGTATCAAACGATGCAAAAATAACTGAACCAGGAAAGGCAATTAAAAACGCTGGTCAATCAGTTCAAGGTTTTATTGATAAAGTTTCTGGATCTGGTGGTGCTCTCATCAAACAGTTTCAAAACAAAATGGCAGCACAGGCTGTCAATGCATTAGGTGGAAATATTGATTCACAAGCGATTCTTGCAAGAACTCAGGGAAAAATTGTTAATCAAAACAAAGAATCACTATTCAGTGGTGTTGCTATAAGAAAATTTCAGTATAGATTCCAATTAGTTCCAAGGAGTCCAAAAGAAGGTCAAACAGTTAAACAAATTATTAGAACTTTCAAACAATGTATGTCTGCATCAAAAGGTGCAGAAGGAGTTTTCTTGAATAGTCCAGATGTATGGAAAGTTGAATTCATGACAGGATCTCAACCACATAGATTTTTGAAGAGACATAAAGTTTGTGCACTCACTCAGGTTGGTGTTAATTACACTGCTAGTGGACAGTACAGTACATATGAAGATGCAACACCAACTCACATGAGTTTAGCGTTGTCTTTTTCAGAACTTAACCCAATTTACAAAGAAGATTATGATACTGGTGAAGGTCTACGAGGAACAGGATACTAATGGGATATTTCAGAGAACTACCAGATTTTGAATTTCAAAGTCCTTTTTCAACTTATAGAAACTCAAAAGACGAGTATATAAAAACTAAAAACCTCTTCAAGAGAATGAAACTTGTTGATGAGGTTTATAATGAAGTTACTAATTTTGACAGATATATTATTCCAGATGGAGTTAGACCTGATCAAGTTGCCTTAGAATATTATAAAGATGAAGGACTGGACTATGTTATCCTAATCACTAATAATATTATCAATCTAAGGGATGAGTGGCCACTAGGAGGAGAAGACTTCTATAATTTTATCTACAGAAAGTATGGTAAAGATAATATCCAAAACATTCATCACCACGAAACAACTGAACTAAGAGATACTAATGATAAGTTAGTAGTTCCTGCAGGTAAGTTAGTTGATTCTAATTTCACAATATATTTAAATGGAGTTGCAGTAAATCCAGTAAAGAGTGTTTCTAACCTAGCATATGAATTTGAAGAAAACAATAAAAAAACTGAGATTTATTTGTTAAAACCTCAGTTCTTAGGATTGTTTATTAATGATTTAAGAACAGCATATAAGTATACTGTTTCTTCTCAACGAAGAAATGCAAAAACAAAGAGAGGATCTTATTAAGCCTCAGCAAGTTTCTGGAACTTTGCCATAATATCGTCAAGGTCATCATCACTTGATGGTTCTGATATCGTAGGTGTCTCAACCTTTCGATGTAAACCTTCACTATAATCTTCTAATTCACCTCTACTATCATCTTCATCAGCAACTTCAGGATCAGGACGACGTACTGCTCCTTCTAGACCTAAAACAGTCTTCATACGTTTTTCAAGAATTTCATAATCCTTGAACTTATCAGCAGCAACAATTTCTGCAAGTCCATATTCTTTCTTCCAGATTGCTTCCATAGCATCATCATCGTCTAAAAGTGGACTAACAGCAGCAAACTCAGAAGAATCATAGTTCCAGTAACCTGCAACTTTCTTGATCTTTAGTTTGAAGTTAGCACCTCTCCAGAAATCGAAAGGATCGATTGCTTCTTCATCTTCAAATTCAGGTTGCATAGCAGCAAGGATCTTATCATAGATCTTCTTACCAAACTTGAATAAGAATACACCACCCTCATTTTCAGGGTTAGTAGGATCTTTTACAACATAAATGTTTGCGTAGTAAGAGAGTTTACGTTTCTGACTACGGGCAATTTCTTTATTAGCATCAGTACCACTATTCCAAAGTTCGGAATTGTATGCAGATACAGGATCTTTACCACCAATTGTAGTCCTAGAGTTTTCAATATACCATCCACCAGGACCTTTAAATGCGTGAGTATATAACTTTACGAATGGCATATCTTCGCCATCAGGTGCAGGTAAGAATCTGATAACAGCATAACCGTTACCTGCTTTATCTACTTCAGGTTTCCATAAGCGATCATCGCCAGAACCACCCTGAGCAGATTTGTTTTGTTTTTCTATTTCTTTTACCAGTTTGCTAGTAAGAGATCCGAGTTTAGATTGTTTTTTAAGATTTGAAAAAGACATTAGATTTGGCCTGTGTTTTTTTGTACGGATTTAGTTATTATAGTGTATGATTGGTCAGTTGTCAAGTCCACTGGTTTTGATCACTTGTATGAGTGTCTCATCCATTGTGTCGAAGACTTCTGACATGTTTGTGCCTTCAGGAAATCCAAGCATCAGTGCTGATTGCTCGATTTTTTGTTTAAGTTCAATTGCTTCAGGATCGTCTGTAAGAGTTAATCTTGTATACATAATTCTTTGTTTTTCAATAAGACTACGCAACTTGTCTATATGCTCTTCTTTGTCCTCATTAGTAAACGTCCGATAAGTAAAAAGAGAGTTAAATATCTCTTCTTGAATATCAGTAATTTCTTTTAAGGACTGTTGTACGATTTTAGAATCGAAAAACTCACTCATTGACTTGTTGCCTCCTTTAGCATTTTTTGACACGAAAACACATTAATATTTAGGAAGGGAGTATACTTTTTAATTTTTAAACTTACGGTTTCCCATACAGGATCTTTTAGTTTATTATCAAAATAAGGAACAAAATTGAGAATCTTGTTCATAATAACCAGAGTTTCCAAGTTAATTCTACCAGATAAGTATTTTTTTAGCAATATCGGATGTCCCCTACACTCCATCACACTTTTAAAGTCTTCAGTATTAAATAATATCTCCAGATCTTCCTTATAATGGTAAGCAAGACTTTGATTGATTTTCAACCATGTATTATAATTATTTTCACCTTCTTTGATAATTTCACCAATCCAAACTGATTGTGGATTAGATGGATAAACAAAGTTTGCTACAAAGTATTCTTTAATCTCACTATCAGTTTTCTGACGAGACATCTTCTCAAAAAAATACTTATCTTTCCTTCTATTAAAAGATGCTACAGATGCTGAAGTAGCACCATAATATCGGAAGTAATCGTAGGCAGGTTGAGTAAAATGCTGTTTGATCGCTAAGTATGTTTTGTAGCAATCAAAAGCAGTCATACGGGTAGTTTTGCTCGACTTGTTTTCTTTAGAAAATTCAATTGCGTGGCATCCCATCTTAATTTTTCTTTCAGTGGTTTAGATACTAATTTTGTCACAGAATCAACCTCAATCTCATTCTTTTCACAAAACAAAATAATTGCGTCAATGTAATTGACATTCTCTTGTGTGGCAATATTTTCAATTTCAAGAGCAAAACTCTGTTTGCACATGAATTTTTCTTTTAGGACTTCATCTAGGGTTTCTTTAGGCATATTCTTTTAGTTTGTGTTTGATGAATTCTTGGATGTATTGGATTAATTCCTTTATATACTTTGATTTGTCGCGTTCGATATAAACTTCGCAATCTCCATCTTCACATGCCATGATAATAACAAACTTCTTTACAGTAAGTCCAGTGAGTTCATACAACATACATGCGTATGCACAACATTGTACGAAATAGTGGTCAATCCACTCTCGCGGCTTAGGTGATGTGGAAGTTTTGAAATCAATGATAGCAAGTTCACCATCATATTCTGCTATACAGTCAACAGTTCCAGCAATGCCAAGTTCTTTGCTGTACATTGATGACTCTAGTGCATGAATATTAGTAATACTATCCAGAAAAGGTTTTGCTATATTGAATAGCATTTTAGAGATAGGCAATACATCTGTAGGTGCTTGCTCATTCTTTAAATAATATTCTGTAAGAGTGTGCATATCAGTACCACGACTTGTAGCCGCTTTCGTGATACGGTCAGCTTCTTTATCACCAACCTTTTTTCTCCACTTTGCAAACTTTGCTCTATTCCTGTGACTAGTAACAGAGGTTATGGACACTAAATCTAGCATCTCACCACCATCTTCTACTTGATAATATCTGACTCCATCAACAGTCTTACGACTGAGTTTAGGAAGATTCAAATTGACATGATTAAACATTGAGTATTTAAATATTTAGGGCAAGTTTAGTAGCGATGTATTTTTTGACTAAACCAGACCTGACAATATCATTCACTGTAAACTCAGTGATTCCAAACTCATCTTCCATGTTACGGATAATCTTAATAAAGTCAAGAATACCGTTCCTTTCGTAAGTTTTAGTCAAGTCAGATTGTGATGCGTCACCACATAACATAATTTTGGTGTTTTCACCAACACGAGTGATTATACTATCAAGTTCGTGAAAATTCAAGTTTTGGCATTCATCAATAATCAAAATTGCATTATCAAATGTTGTACCACGAATAAAACTAGTAGACCAGAATGAAATAGTTGATTGTGCTTTAAGATTACCATACAACATTTCAAAATCTGCATCTGATGGCATTTCAAACATATACTTTACCATATTCTTATAAGGAATCTGATAAAGAGCAGATTTATCTTCATGATCTCCTGGTAGAAAACCAATTTCACGAGTGGAAACTAAAGAACGAACAATATAGATTTTTTCATATGGTGTTCTTTCATTTAGAACTTCTTTCAGTGCATTATACAGGACAATAAAGGTTTTTCCTGTACCTGCTGCACCATATGCAAAGATATTTTTACCTTTTTTATAGTCATCAAAGAGTTTTTCTTGATTTTCTGTAAGAGGTTTCACATCAAGTAAGAAATCAGAATTAATTGGTTTCTTACGCTTCATCTGTTTAGCCGTCATTCCTACTCCAATTGGAGAATCTTTTTTTCTGGGCATATGTTTAAGAAATTTTCTTTACTTTAGATCCTGGTGATTTTGATGCTCTTTCTAGAACTTCATTCCATCCTGGTTTAGAACGGATTAGTTTGTTTTGCCAATCTCCAACTTCTCCAGGTTGAGGACAAGTTGATGGATCAGACCAGTCGCGTTTCCAGTCTGGGTTGTCTTCACACCACTGCGACCATTTGGTGACGCTCATTACGACTTCTTTTTGTTCTCCAGTTTCTTTATGAATAACGGGATACGTTGCCATACTTTTCCTTAGGTAATTTATTTATCACCACTCAAGAGCGGTTGCAATATCAGGGAATTGTTCCTTGAATATTACTCTAACTTCTTCTGCAATCTCCATGTGCTCTTTCTGAGTTCCATGTGCAGAACGAAGATCAATATAATGAATCCACGATCTCACAGAACCTTTCATATAGAGTCTAGTAGGAGTTGCCAATGGTAATACAAAACGGGCAGATTCTTTTGCGACACCAAGTTCAAGCATCTGTGCATATAGTGCCTCAGCAGAAGAAAACAAAGTTTTCATTTGTACTTCTAGTTTCTGTTTTGTAAATTCATCAAGATCATCAGTAGAGTTCTGACGATTCTTGGTATCCTGTCTACGAAGTTGTGGAGATTTAATTTCTCCCAAGTTATTCGTATCAGCATATCTTTGTGAAAACTCTTGATATGTAAATGAACGGTGACGTAGCACCTGAGCAGCAAGACCACGAGTAGTATTGATTTCCACAGTCATATCTGCCTGTTCAAAGATACTCCAGTGTTTGTGATTAATACAATACTTCAAAAGACCTGCAGAAGTATCAAACTTAGTTTGATTGTTTGGATTACTTACACGAGCACAATAGGTAATAACTTCTTGAGCATCTTTACCTTCAAGTTCACCTGCTCCTTTAGAAACAGAGATTAGTTTAACATTACTCATCCGAATCCTTTACCTCTAGTTAAGTTTTTTTCTCGTTCCTCTGCTTCTCGCAGTTGTTGTTTGAGATACTCCATTTCCTCAATATTATAATTGAAAGGTTGTTTGAGTGCCTCTTTGATGTTTTTGATTAACCACTTGTTTTCATCCATATTGATCTTAGGAGTAATCATCAGTCTGGGTAACCATCATCGTCACCTAAAACTTCATCATAACTTGCGTAAGTATCTTTAGGTGGGGTGTTAGAAACGTATGCATTAGTATCTGAATAAACTTCAGATTCTAATTCATCAACTACCTCTTTAAGTGCCATGAGAAGAACTTTTAATTTTCCTTTATTCATGTTTATTGCCTTTCGACTAATTATACTATAAAAAAAGAGGGGTGTAAACCCCCTCTGTTTTATTTTCCGTATAGGAACTTGACTTCAGCAGTTATGATTGTGAGAAAGATAGCAGATGCTATGCATATCTCTAGAGTTTCAATCACTTAAGACTTGTAAGTTCTTTTTCTTGTCTTACACCACGGTAAGTTAGATCGACCTTGTTAGTCTGC
>ENA-OSEY01001170-OSEY01001170.1-marine-metagenome-genome-assembly--contig:-NODE-1170-length-18488-cov-4.176036_pt1 | contig 18488 bp, 19 predicted proteins | sample MGYA00248465_ERZ534230 | MGnify/ENA primary metagenome ERZ534230 (study PRJEB26409, sample SAMN06344110) | marine metagenome | isolation source: Sea water from surface | place: Atlantic Ocean:Southern...
TTGGAATAACAATCAAATTAAGAATGGGGTAAAAACCTCAACTAATAGTGGGAATAAATATATTGGAGAATTTAAAAATAATCGAGAAAATGGAAAAGGAAAAATATTATGGAAAAATTTAGGAGATAAAAAGTATACTGCGAAAAATCCAGAATACGGCACTTACATAAATTATTATTTAAATCATAAACCTAAAAGTTCCATAGAGGTAAAAATTTTTGATAAACAAAATAATTTGATTACAACTCTTGAAGATGAAAATCCAGAAAAAGGAATTAATAGATTAACATGGGACCTTGGTTATGATTCAGTAAATCCATTAAATGTAAATGAGCAAGGCAAGTTGGAAATTAAAAAAACTAAGCCTGGAAAAACATATGAAGGTTTAAGTGAAGAGATTAGACCAAAAGTTGCTCCTGGAATTTATAAAGCTGAAATTAAATATAATAACACAACTGAAGTCTCTGAGTTTCTAGTCAGTGGTGATTATAGGATAGAAATGCCTGTGGAGAATTATAAACTAAAATCTGAAGCTTTAGTTAGCTTACGAGATCTACAAAATCATACACATAAACTAATAGAAAACATTCTGTTTATAGAGGAACAGATTGAGGCTTTAGCCATAAAACTTAAGGTTATGTCTAGTAAAGACCTTCCAAAGTTAGAAAGATTACACAATAAAATTAAGACCTTTAAGGATGATCATTTAATGAGGCCCCCTCCTTCAATGGGTTACAGGCAAAAACCAAGACTGAAAGAGGAAATAAAAACATTGATGCGAGCAATCGATAATACAACCAATCCACCAACAATTCCTCAGCAAGAAAGAATAAAAAGTTTAAAACAAGAGCTCGATGTTCACTTGAGAAAAATGGAGGATTTTAAAGTAAGTATAAACCAAATAAGTTCTTCTCATTCTTCGTTACCCCAAATAATAATGAATGATTGAATTAATAATTCTTATTTAAGTTTGTAAATAAAAATTTTAGAAAAAATAAAACCCCAAGATAGTTGGGGTTTTTTGTGCGGGTGAAGGGACTCGAACCCCCACGCCGTGAAGCACTAGATCCTAAATCTAGCGTGTCTACCAATTTCACCACACCCGCAGAGGTGGACAAATATAATTAAGTTTTTCAATAAAATTTCTTCTCCTAAAAAAATACATGAGTTAACTTTGCTTGAATTACTTAGAGATATTAAAATGACATTAACCAAAGATCAAAATAGATTTCTAGAAGAATGGATGGATTTTCTAAAAATCCCTTCTGTAAGTGCAAATCCAACTCACAATAAAGATGTGCAACAGGCAGCACAGTGGGTAGAAAACGCTTTAAAAAAATCAGGTTGCCCAAAAACTGAAATTATTTCAACCCCAGGACATCCTATAGTTTACGGTGAGTATATAAAAGATGTAGAGCTTCCTACAGTTTTAGTCTATGGACACTATGATGTTCAGCCTCCTGATCCCATTGACCTTTGGGAAAGTCCTCCCTTTGAACCAGTTATTAAAAAAACTGAAATTCACCCTAATGGAGCTGTCTTTGCTCGAGGCGCATGCGATGATAAAGGTCAAATGTTTATGCATATAAAAGCATTTGAAATTATGCTCGCTAAAGGTCCTATTCCATGCAATATTAAATTTATGATCGAAGGAGAAGAAGAAGTTGGTAGTGATAATCTTGAAGATTTTGTTAAAGGAAATAAAGAAAAACTAAAATGCGATGTGATTCTTATATCCGATACAAGTATGATTGCCCAAGACTTACCCTCAATAACTACTGGCCTAAGAGGCTTAAGTTATATGGAGGTCTCCGTTACGGGGCCAAACAGGGATTTACATTCTGGAATTTATGGTGGTGCTGTACTTAATCCAATTAATGTTTTGTGTGATATGATTTCGCAACTTCAAGATGAAAATAAAAAAATTACTATCCCTAAGTTTTATGATAAAGTAGTTGAACTGTCAAAAGAAGAACGCTCCGAAATGGAAAAGGCTCCATTTAATCTACAAGAATTAAAAGATTCTATTGGTATTGACGATGTTGATGGAGAAAAGGGTTATACAACCGAAGAACATCGTTCAACAAGACCGACACTAGATGTGAATAGAATATGGGGTGGATATATCGGTGACGGTGCTAAAACTGTAATTCCAAGCAAGGCACATGCAAAAATATCAATGCGTCTTGTACCTGATCAAGACTGGGAAGAAATTAGTGAACTATTTTCTAATCACTTCAAATCTTTAGCACCTAAAGGAGTTAACGTTGAAGTTATAACTCATCATGGCGGTTATGCGTATGTTACTCCCATTTCGACTATTGGATATCAAGCTGCACACCAAGCATATAAGGAAACCTTTGGAACTTCACCTATACCTAAAAGAGGTGGGGGAAGTATCCCAATTGTTCCTATGTTTGAGAAGGAGCTTGGAGTTAAGTCTATTTTAATGGGTTTCGGATTAGATAGTGATGCACTTCATTCACCAAATGAACATTTTGGTTTATTTAATTTTTTTAAGGGCATAGAAACTATACCAAAGTTTTATGACCATTTTATCAAACTTTACAAGAAATAGAATTATTATTAAACGATAAAAAGATCAGCAGCTATTCCATCGGTTAGAAACTTTGCCTTGTTTGAAATTTTTAAAAAATTTCCATCCCAGAACAGGTTTCTTTTATGCAAATGCCTTGAGACCTGCTCTTCCAAATAAGAGACATAAGTACTTCCAAAACTTTCCTCTACATAAGACAAAGAAACACCTTCACTTTTACGTAAAGAAGTCATTAGATACTCGTTATATTTGTCTTTTTTGCTCAATTCTTCATACTCTATTAATAATTTTCCCGACTCAATACCCTTTTTATATTGGTGATTATTTGATATGTTCCAACTTCTTATTGAAACCCCATCAAAACTATGAGAAGATGGTCCTAACCCCAAGTAAGGTTTATTATTCCAGTAGTTTAAGTTATTTACTGAAAAATAATCTGGTTTGCCAAAACTTGAAAATTCATAATTTATATAACCTTTCTGTTCAAGCTTTTTGACAAGCAAATCATATTGTTGTTTTACTAATTCTTCATCTAAAAGGGCGATTTTTTTTTCTTTAACTAGAAAATCTAATGCCGTTTTCTTTTCAACAGTTAAAACATAAGCTGAAATATGAGGTGGATTAAAATCTAAAGCAATATCAAGATTCTTTTTCCAGTCCTTTAAAGTTGTGTAGGGAATCCCATAAATCAAATCAATAGAATAGTTATTAAAATATTTTCTTACAATATTTATTGACTCTAGGGCTTGCTTTTGATCATGAGCTCTATTCATTAATTTAAGATCTTGTTCAAAAAAAGATTGGATGCCAAGACTAAGGCGATTGATTCCAGAGCTTCTTAGGTTTAAAAGATAGTCTTCATTAATATCATCAGGATTTGCCTCAAGTGTTATTTCAATTTCGGGAATAAATTGAAATTGTGCTTTAATAGAATTTATAAATGACTTTATTGATTTCGGTTCAATCATTGACGGAGTACCACCTCCAAAATAAATGCTTTCAAGTGGAGCCTTTACCTCGCTTGCTCTTATTTTAAGTTCTTTATTGATAAGATCTAACATCCCACCAGAATCTATTTTTTTTGTTGAAAAATGAAAATTACAATAATGGCAGGCTTGTTTACAAAATGGAAAGTGTATATAAAGGTTGGCCATTTTTAATAGCTTAAGAAGTTACTAAGACTTAACCTTATCAGGATTTTTATTTACAAAAGCACTCCAACCTGAATATGATTTTTCACTTTTAAATTTACCCCGATTGTAATAATGGCAAACTGCTGCTGCCAATCCATCAGTAGCATCTAGATTCTTAGGTAAAGTTTCTATTTTAAAAAGCTTTTGAAGCATTTTCGCAACCTGTTCTTTGGAGGCATTCCCGTTTCCTGTAATTGCCATTTTGATTTTTTTTGGTGAATACTCCGTTATGGCTACTTCCCTTGATAATCCAGCAGCCATTGCAACGCCTTGCGCTCTTCCCAACTTTAACATTGACTGTACATTTTTACCAAAAAATGGAGCTTCAATTGCAATTTCATCGGGATGAAATTCATCAATTATTTCTTGAGTTCTCTCAAAAATCTTTTGAAGCTTTAAAAAATGATTTTCGTACTTTTTTAATTGCAACTCATTCATTTGTATCAACGACATTTCTTTACTTGTGGCTTTTATAATACCAAACCCCATTATTGTAGTTCCAGGATCAATTCCCAATATGATATTGTCCTCATTCATAGAGTTGTCAATCGGCAACAATCATAATTGGTAACACCATTTTTGTAGAAACAAAAGCTCCAACATTTGTTTTTATGGCAGGCTCTGCTTTAGGTATCATACTGATGGCAGCGAGAAGTTGTTCTTCTAAATTTGGAATTGCATTGTCCATCTGTCTAGAGCGCTCTATTTCGTCTAACGAAAAATATCCATCTTTATCTATAATGAGTACTGCACTTATTTCCTCAGAAATTGGTTCGGATGATTCCAATGGATTTTGGTCTATATAGTCTAATATTGAATTTGAAACTATCGACTCAAAACAGTCTTTTTTATCATCTGTACTCTCTATCGATTCACATTCGGAGAAAGTTGGCCCCTGGTCTTTTTTTGACCAAGTGGATGCAGCCTTAATTTCTTTTGAAGAGACCTTTGTTGATTCAAAAAGGTGGCATCCTGTCGCTAAAAGTGATAAGCTGATTATAATTATATAAACCTTAATATTTTTCATGAACAAGTATTTCAACCTAAAATTACACTTTTTTATCTATTTCAATATTTAAATTACAACCCGAGAGAAAAAAGGAATATTTTTGATTATGGATAATTTATTGATTCTACTATCTGGATGTTTTATCCTATTAGGAATTGCTGGAAGCTTTCTTCCAATTATTCCGGGACCTATAACTGCTTGGGTTGGAATTTTGATTTTAAGTTTTGTACCACATATATCAATTGATTTTATTTTATTAATCTTAAGTTTTTGTATTGCCTTAGCAATATTTATTTCAGACTATTTTATTCCAAGCTTGGGTGCCAAAAAATTTGGTGGCGGAAAAGGAAGTGTTTACGGAAGTAGTATTGGATTAATTTTTGGTATTCTATTTCTAGGACCATTTGGCTTGATATTAGGCCCTTTTTTGGGGGCTTTTTTAGGAGAACTAATTATTAATAAAGACAACAAAAAAGGAGCTTTAAAAGCGGCTTTTGGGGCATTTTTAGGGTTTTTTGTAGGAGTCTTCATTAAGCTTTTAACGGGTTTAGCCTTTGGATTCATTTACATTCGAAGTTTGTGGAATGCTAAAGAACTTTTATTTTAAAGTAACCCAAATTGTTTTGTTTAGAATAAAGATTAGTATTTTTGGATAATAGGTTGATCTCATGGCTTTATTTGTAATATCATTTGTACTCCTTTTAATAGCATTTGCAGGAATCTCAATTAAAATTTGGGCGAAAAAGGACGGTGAGTTTGCTGGAACCTGTGCTAGTCAAAGTCCATTTCTAAACAAAGACAATAAACCATGCGGATTATGCGGTAAGATGCCTGATGAAGCGGAATGTAAAAACCCTGTTACATTTAATAATTAATTGGGCTTTTGATGGGTTTTCAAGATGAAAAAGAACTTATTAAAAAGGCTATTTCAAAAGATCAAACTGCTTTCAATTTACTTTTTGACAAGTACTGGAATTCTGTTTACTCTTTCTTATTTTTAAGGACTCAAAGCTCTAATATCGCGGAGGAATTAGCAATTGAATCTTTTACAAAGGCCTTTGATCGTCTTGACAAATTTGATCATCAACATTCTTTCGGTTCTTGGGTAATTACAATAGCCAAAAATCATCAGATTGACCGTTATCGAAAATTAAAAAAGCAAAATGAAAATCATAAAGAATTTGATGCTATTTCTCAAAAAGAACTTTTAAATAAGGTTCCTTCACCTGAAGAACTTATGATTTCAAATCAAAATTTGGATAAGGTTTTAGAGCATATCAAATCGATGAAGAAGGAATTTAGAAATCTTATAAGAATGCGATACTTTGAAGACCTATCTTTAAAAGAAATTGAAAAGATTCTAGGAGAACCTCCCACTACAATTAGAGTAAAACTTTTTCGAGCAAAAAAAATGTTAGCTAGCTTAATTGAACAAAATGACATTTAAATTATCCAAACTGGGTCCTGGTCTTCTTTTTGCAGGAGCTGCAATTGGAGTCTCGCATTTAGTTCAATCAACTCGAGCTGGAGCTGAATATGGGTGGGGGCTAATTTGGGCTCTTTTGTTAATTAATCTATTCAAATACCCCTTTTTCCAGTATGGCCCTAGATATGCACAGGTAACCGGTGAAAGCCTTTTAGATGGCTATTATAAGCTTGGAAAGGGCTACTTATGGGCATATTTTTTTGTTAATCTAGCGACTATGTTTACGATACAAAGTGCAGTGACAGTTGTTACCGCAGGTTTAGCATCAAAATTGTTCGGAATTTCAGAAAATATAGTTGTGTGGTGTTTATTAATAACATTATTCTGCAGTGTTTTGCTAATTATTGGACGTTATAAATTATTAGATAAGTTTATAAAAATTATAATGATTTCTCTTGCAATAAGCAGTATTCTTGCTGTTGGTTTTGCTTTTTTAAAAAATGATAACACAGTTCCCCTAAATCAAATTTTACCAAATGAAAGCGGATTACTTTTTTTGATCGCCTTTTTGGGCTGGATGCCCGCTCCTCTGGATATTTCAATCTGGCATTCGATATGGACACTTGAAAAAAATAAAACACAGTCCAAAAAAATTTCATTTAAAGAAACACTTTTCGATTTTAATGTTGGATATGTATCTACTACTTTTTTAGCAATATGTTTCGTAGGACTTGGAGCACTTGTTATGTTTGGTACCGGTATGGAATTTTCCAATCAAGGAGTTGAATTTGCAGGTCAATTAATTCAACTTTATACTTCTAGCCTTGGTCAAACAACGTATATTCTAATAGCGGTGGCTACTTTTTCAACAATGTTAAGTACAACAATAACAACTCTAGACGCCTCTCCAAGAGCAATGTCAAAAACCATTCAACTTCTTTTTAATAAGGACAAATCATATTATCTCCCATGGCTTTTAGTTTTAGGTTTAGGTACTGGAGCCATTTTTTTATTTTTATTATCGGAAATGGGGCAGCTCGTTCAAATTGCTACAGTACTTTCATTTGTAACTGCTCCACTTTATGCATATTTAAATTTTCGCTTAATCCTAAGCAAACAAATGCCAAAGAAATATCAGCCGAGCCAAGGTCTAAAGATTCTAAGTGTAATAAGTTTGTTGTTTTTATCAAGTTTTACGATAATTTATCTTTTAAGTATTTAATCATTCGTTTATCTTTGTAAAAAAGTTTAAGATGGTGGAGGTTAAAGAAAAAGAAATTAAACACACAAAAAAACCCAAATGGATTCGTGTAAAATTACCAACTGGTAAAAAATATACAGAACTTCGTGGACTAGTTGAAAATTACAAACTTAATACAATTTGCACATCGGGTAGTTGCCCCAATATGGGAGAATGTTGGGCAGAAGGCACTGCTACCTTCATGATTTTAGGAAATATATGTACCCGCTCTTGTGGTTTTTGTGGTGTTCAAACCGGTAGGCCTTCCTCTGTTGATTGGGCTGAGCCAGAAAAAGTGGCCAATTCCATTAAAATTATGAAAATTAAGCATGCTGTGATTACTTCTGTTGATCGTGACGATCTAAAAGATATGGGTTCAATTATTTGGGCTGAAACAGTAAATGCTATAAGAAGGACAAATCCAAACACTACCTTAGAAACGCTAATTCCTGATTTTCAGGGAAACCGTCGTAATTTAGATCGTATTATAGAAGTTGCTCCTGAAGTTGTTTCGCACAATGTTGAAACTGTTAGGAGTTTAACTCGTAAAGTTAGGGTTCAAGCTAAATATGACACTAGCTTAGAAGTGTTAAATTATCTTAAGCAACAAGGGGTAAATAGAACCAAGTCTGGCATCATGTTAGGTCTTGGTGAAAAAGAAGAAGAGGTTTTAGAAACTTTAAAAGATCTTAGAGAAGTAAAAGTTGATGTAGTGACGATTGGGCAATATCTCCAGCCAAGTAAAAAACATCTTCCTGTTCAATCCTTTATTACACCAGAGCAGTTTAAAAAATATGAAGAATTTGCGCTTTCTCTAGGATTTAGGCATGTTGAAAGTGGACCTCTTGTAAGATCATCTTATAAGGCTCACAAACACGTTGCTTAAACCATCCTAATATTTTTCTCAAGAAAAAGTATAAATTCATCTTCCTTCTTTTTTGTGAAGAACACCATTTCAATTGGTAAATAAAAAAGTTCATTTGAATTAAAATATGGTTCTAGCCTGCCATAGTCCTTCTCAGTTGTAAGTATTATTTTACTTTGCTTTTTTTGTTTAATTTTTTTTATATCAGATAAACTAAAATTATAGTGATTTGAATATTTTAAATGTTCAAAACTTAAAGATTTATTTTTTAAAAAAGAGACTAGATGATCAGAGTTTGCAATTCCAGTAATAAGCAAAAAAGGGAATTTTAATTTTGTGAGGCTTTTTTTATTTTTTTTATTAATGATATTTTTCCCATATAACACTTTTGTAAAAAAAACCTTTTGATAATTTTTTGGATTTATTTTATGCTTGATTTTTAATTGATCCTTAATACTTAAAACATCCGGGCATTTCGTAACTAAAATTATATTAGCTCTTTTTACTAGGCTAGCTTGCTCCCTTAATCGTCCTAAAGGCAACAAATGATCATCAAAAAAAATTTGGTTAAAGGAAGTCGTTATTACAAGACAGTGAGGGGTAACGTATCTATGCTGCATAAGGTCATCAAAAATAATTACATCCGGTTTGAGGTTTTTTTGCATTAAAATATTAAGGCCGTCTTTCCTCTTTTCACACACTATAACATCAATCTTATGCTTGGAAAAAAATTGATATGGTTCGTCTCCTATTGTTAAGGCAGAACTTTTATCATTTGCAATAATAACACCTCGAGTTTTTCTTTTATAACCTCTGCTTATTACTAAAGGATTTTTTTTCTGTTTAAAATAAGTTATTAAATAATCAACTAAAACAGACTTTCCAGTTCCTCCAACATTTAAATTTCCAATACCAATACTTGGAATTTGAGGCATTATATTAGGAAATATTTTCAAATCGAATAAAAGATTTCTTAGAGCTATAATACCACCATAAATAATTGCAAAAGGAGCTAATATGAAGGATAACTTTTTCATGGCGATTAAGATAAATATTATATTTGTTTTAATTCATTTGTAATATGTTAGTTCAAGAACTTCTTGACATTTTTGATGAATGGGCGCCATCAGCTTATTCAGAAGATTTTGATAATACTGGACTACTAGTTGGAAATCCAAATGACAAATGCAATGGTATTTTAATTTCCTTAGATACAACAGAGGAAGTTTTAGAGGAAGCTATTAAAACAAAGTTTAACGTAATTGTAAGTTTTCATCCAATAATCTTTTCTGAATTAAAAAAAATAAATGGTGAAACTTATGTAGAAAGAATAGTTTCGAAAGCATTAAAAAATAACATTTCTATTATTGCTCTACATACCCGATTAGATAACCATCCTGAAGGAGTTAATTATGAAATTTGTAAACGAATTGGTTTATATAAGACTGAGGCTTTAATTCCAAAAAAAAATACACTTAAAAAGCTCGTTGTTTATGTTCCTAAAAATAAAGCTGAAAAGGTTTTGAAGGCGCTTCATAAAGCAGGAGCTGGTAATTTAGAAAATTATACCGAATGCAGCTTCCTTCTTGAGGGTAAAGGTCAATTTACAGGTAATATGGAAAGTGATCCTCACATTGGCAGAAAATTAGAAAAAGTTTCTGTTGATGAAGTTCAAATAAATGTTGTTTTTGAATCTTATTTAACTGGAAAAGTTCAAAAAGCTCTTTTTGAATCACATCCTTACGAAACAGTTGCTTATGAGATGTATGGCCTTCTGAATTCATACAATAATGTGGGTATGGGAAAAATAGGCTTTTTAAAAAATGAAACAAATAGGATTGATTTTTTAAAAAATCTAAAAAAAATATTTAATACGGGACACATTCGCTACAACAATTATAAAGGAGAAAAATTAAATAAAATTGCAGTACTTGGAGGATCAGGAAGCTTCGCAATAGATCAGGCTAAAAAAAAAGGAGCAGATGCATTTATAACTGCAGATCTTAAATATCATCAGTTTTTTCAGGCTGATGGGGAAATATTACTAATTGATATTGGTCACTATGAAAGTGAACAGTATACTAAAAATTTGATATTTGATTATCTTACCAAAAAATTACCTAATTTTGCAATCGCCTTATCGAAAACAAAAACAAATCCTGTTAACTACATTTAAACATGGCCAAAAAAAAAGAACCAACTGTAGAAAAAAAGCTTAGAGCACTTTACGATCTTCAGCTAATAGATTCAAGAATTGATGAAATAGTAAGCTTAAGAGGTGAACTCCCATTGGAAGTTGAAGATTTGGAAAATGAAATTAAAGACTTAAAAACCAAATCAGATAAGATAAAAGAAATCGTAGAAGAGAACAAAAAAGGAATACTAGAACAAAAGCAGATTATTGAAAACGCAAAAGAGCTCCACAAAAAATACGAGGAAAAACTAAAAAATGTACGGAACAATAGAGAGTACAATTCTATTGTTAAAGAGCAGGAATACCAGGACTTGGAATCTCAACTAGCTGAAAAGAAGATTAATGAATATAAAAGTAATATTGAACAAAAAGATTTATCACTGGAAGAAATAACACAGAAAATCGAAGATAGATCAAAACACTTGGATTCCAAAAAAGGTGAATTAGAAACAATACTTAAAGAAACTCACAAAGAAGAGGATTTACTTCAAAGAAAATCTGTCGAATTTGAAAAAGATATTGAAGAAACACTAATAAATTCGTACAAAAGAATTAGATCTAGTGTAAAAAATGGTTTGGCAATTGTGTCAATTGAACGCGGTGCATCAGGCGGATCATATTTTTCAATTCCACCTCAAGTTCAACTAGAAATTGCATCACGAAACAAAATAATAACTGACGAACATAGTGGAAGAATATTAGTTGATGCAGAGCTAGCCAAAGAGGAGCGTGAGAAAATTGATAAGCTTATTGGTAGTTAATTTATTCCCAAAAGTCGTAAACCAAAACAGATTCCGTTAAAGGAAGAAAATAATCAACAAATTTTTTATGAATAGGATGGGGTAAATAAACACTATCTCTATCATTAGCTGTCTTGAATTTCATTGTCAAACTATGTGTATATCCCTTGCCTAAACCTTCTGGAGAAATATTGTCAGTAAAATTTAATTGCTCAACAACTGGAATAGCCTGAAGGTTGTATGCACCATCTGTTAGTTTTTGAAATTGTTGAGAGGTAATTTGATCTTTAAATTTAATTAAAACTAGATGAACAAGTCTTTTATTGTTATCAACTTCTAAAATTTTTTGATCGTAATCTTTATTCAAAAAATTATATCCAACAATAAATGCCCCCGAGTAGAATAATATAATAATATATAAAGACAAGCGATCTGTCATACCAATTTTAAACATAAAGGCATTTTTATACAATTTAGCAAAATAAGCTTAATCCAAAATAAGTAAAGAGTAAATATAAACCTAAGTAAAAAATTTGATGTGGGCGCTGAGGGATTCGAACCCCCGACCCCCTCGGTGTAAACGAGGTGCTCTGAACCAACTGAGCTAAGCGCCCAAGTAATTAATTTGGATCGTAAAGATAAAATTTATGGGATAAACTAAAACTCAAAATTTTAAATTAATTTTTCATTTCTATATATTCAAGAATATCTGCCACGACAAAAGTACTTCCGGTTACAAATATCAAATCATCTTTATCTGAATTTGATACAGCCATTTGATATGCAATAGGAATAGATTTAAAATAATTTATTTTTAGGTTTAAAGGTTTTAATAATGTTTTTAAAATTGTTAGAGGCATGGCCCTCTCAATATTAGGACTGCTCAAATAAAAGTTTGCTTCTTTTGGAAAAAGTGAAAGTAAAGAATCTACTTCTCTTTCTTTAATAAACCCCATAACTAAATATAATTTATTATATGAAATTTCATTGATCTGCTTGGCTATTAATCTTAATGCCTCTTTATTGTGTCCAACATCTAAAATTACTTTAGGTGAATTCTGTAAAACCTGCCATCGCCCCTTTAATCCAGTGTTTTCAATAACTCTGTTGAGTCCTTTTTTAATTACTGAGTTATTTAAATTAAAATCAGGCAATTGATTCAATGCAGTAATTACTGTTTTAATATTTTTTGCTTGATAAAATCCTTTAAGATCAGAAGTAAAATTTTTTGTGGTCTTTTTGGCAAAGTATAGAGGTGCGTTTGACTTTCTTGATACTTCTTTAAATATACTTTCTGTTTTAATATCTTTTTCTCCAATGATTATTGGAACTCCATTCTTAATAATTCCTGCTTTTTCTAAAGCTATTTTTTGGTGTGTTTTGCCTAAAAACTGTGTATGGTCTAGACCAATATTTGTAATTATTGATAATACTGGTGTAATTATATTAGTTGCGTCTAATCTTCCTCCCAATCCTACTTCAATTATGGCATAATCAACCTTAACTTTATTAAAATACCAAAATGCTAGGGCTACAGACATTTCAAAAAATGTGAATTTCTGTTTTTCAAAATAAGACTTATTTGAATTTACGAAGATCATGACTTCTTCCTTAGAAATTTTTACACCATTTACCTTAATGCGTTCTTTAAAATCCAACAAATGAGGTGAAGTGTAAAGACCCGTTTTATAGCCTGCTGTTTGCATTATAGAAGCTATCATATGACTTGTAGAACCTTTACCATTAGTGCCTGCAATATGAATCGATTTAAAATTTTTATGAGGATGGCCAAGATAAAGATCAAGGAGTTTGATTGAATCTAAACCTGAGCGATATGCAGCAGCTCCCTGACGCTGATACATAGGAAGTTTCGAAAACATCCATTTTAATGTTTCTTTATAAGTACTCAAATTTTACTCTCCAAGTTTAAATTGAATTACAACAAACCCAATTTGCAGTTCGGGTGCTTGATTGTCTGGAAACCATTTGTGGAGTTGAGCTGTTTTTTTTGCTGGATCAAGCAGACAAGGGTGAGTATTTGTAGTCCCTTTAACTCCTGGTTCAGCTGAAATAACATCTCCTTGACGATTAACACCTATTCTAACAACAACTAATCCTTGTTCATTACATTCTTGTAAAACCTTGCCTTTAGATTGTAGACTTCTACCAATCAAACCAAAGCCCTTAGTATATGTTTCAGAAATCGAATTATTATAATAAGTAGAAGAATAAATGCTTTGATTGGAACTATTATTATTTAGAGGTTTTTCACTATTATTAGATTGATTGTCATTTACTTCCTTTTTTTTGTTTAGTAAATTTGACACTATGTCTTTGGTAGTTTTTGAAACCTTTGGAATTTCTTTTTTGACAGGTATTTTTTCTATTTTGTTGTCTTCTTTTACTTTGTTGAGATTTTGAGTTTGCTTTATTGAACTTTCTTTTTTTGGAATGGATATAGGAGATTTTCTTTCTGTTAAAACAGACTTTGATTTCTTAAATGGATTAATTTTAGAATTAGACTTAGTGTTAGGCTTAACTAAGGTTTGATCTTTTCCCATTCGATCTAACTTGTTTGATTCTTGATTTTGCTTTCTGATATTTCTAGAACTTTCTAACATGTTTCCTAAATTAATTTCCATCCCATAATCTATCGGTGGATCATAATAAGTTAATCCCACACCAAAAAAAAGAATAATAAGAAGTAAAGCCACAATAAATGTGATACTAGCAGATTTTTTTTTGTGGGGAGAATCAAAAATTATCATCTAATTAATTTAAAATTTATTGACTTTCTACGGCAAGTACTACTTTAATGCCATTTTTGTTTGCGATATTCATTACGAAAATAACTTCATCTATTGGCACTTTTTCTTCAGCTCTTAAAATTAAAGAAAGTGAATTCGTGGATGAAAAAGTAGAAATAATTTTGTCCTCTAAATTACTCTTTGGTGTAATATTAGAATCAATGAAAAATTTTTTTGAGTTTGTTATAGTGACTGCAACAGCATTTCTGTTTTCACTTTTACCCTCAGCCTCGGGAAGTTTAACTTTTATTGTATTCAATTGCTTCGCTAAGGTTGAGGCTATCATAAAAAAAATCAATAAGAGAAATACAACATCTGTCATTGAAGACATGTTAAATTCAGGGCTGATTTTATTTCTTCCTCTAAGGTTCATCTAAGCTGGTTCATTTAGTAAGTCTAAAAACTCCAAACTTGTTGATTCCATTAGATAAACCGCATTATTTGTTTTTACAACTAAATGATTGTAAGATACATAACCTATTATACCGACTATCAATCCCGCAACAGTTGTTGTCATAGCTGTATAAAGTCCGTCTGCAAGTAATTGCATGTCAATATTTCCTCCTGCATTAGAAATTTCAAAAATGGAAATAATCATTCCAATTACAGTACCTAAAAATCCGAGCATTGGTGCAGCACCTGAAATAGTTGCTAAAATGCTAATATTTTTTTCTAGTTGATATACCTCTAAACGACCTGCATTTTCGATAGCAGTATTTATATCTTCCAATGGTCTGCCAATTCTAGACAATCCCTTAGAAACTAGTCTTGAAACCGGAACATTTTCCTTCAAACACAATTTTTGAGCTTCTTCTACTTTCCCTTGTATTACAAAAGACCTAATTTGAGACATGAACGTCGGTGTCATCTTAACTGCAGAACGAATTGCAAAAATCCTTTCAAAGTAAATGTAAACAACAGTCAATAAGAGAGTACATAAAAGACCTATAATAACTTGTCCCCCTAGGCCGCCGTTTTCAATTAATTCTATTAATGAAAGTGTTTTTTGAGTTTGAAATGGAGATGGTTGCTGAAGACTTAAAATCATTTTAATATCCAATTTTATCATTTATTGAATGGTTAAATATTTAGAATAGAAAATTTCGCATAACAACAAAAACAATAAACCCAGATAAAAATCCTAAAAAGGCTAGCCAGGCAATTTTTTTTAAATACCAGAAAAAATCGATTTTTTCCATTCCCATTGCAACAACACCTGCAGCAGAACCAATAATTAGCATACTTCCGCCAGTTCCTGCTGAGTAGGCAATAAGGTGCCATACTGGATCATCTACTGGATTTGAAAACATACCCATACTTGCTGCAACTAACGGAACATTATCAATGACTGCAGACCCTATACCAAGCAATCCTATAACAATATCAGTGTTAGGTATTATTCTATTGAGACCCTCAGCAAAATTAAATAATAATCCTAGTGACTCAAGTCCTGCAACTGCGAGTAAAATACCTAAAAAAAATAATATGCTTGGTAATTCGATTTTTGATAGTGATCGATGAACAGGACTATTTGTTTGATGAGCGTCACTTTCTTCATCAAAGGATGTAATATTTATTTTGGCTTTACTAAAGATTTCAGCAAATGTTGCAACAACTGCTAAAGAAAGCATCATACCAACATATGGTGGCAAGTGGGTTATAGTTTTGAAAACTGGTACAAAAATTATTGCTGAAAGGCCAAGGTATAACATGCTTGCTCCATGTTTATGAAAACCAACATCTGTTTCATCCAAATTCGTTTCATCAATCTCACCTTGAAAAGCTGGTAAAAAAGAGGCTATACCAACTGGGATACCTAAACAAAAAATTGATGGGAGTAAAACGTAAGTTATCAAGTTAAGGGTTGTAACTTTATCTCCAATCCAAAGCATAGTTGTTGTGACATCACCAATTGGTGACCAAGCACCACCTGCATTCGCTGCAACAATTATAAGTCCTGCAAACCAAAGACGTGTCTCTCTTTTGAGTACAACTTTTTGCAAAATTGTTATAAGTACAATGGTTGCGGTTAAATTATCTATTATTGCTGAAAGAATAAATGCTAAAATTGAAAATATCCATAATAAACCTTTTTTACTTCTTGTTTTGATAAAGTTTTTAATCGTAAAAAATCCATTAAAATAGTCAATGATTTCAACGATGGTCATGGCTCCCAAAAGAAAAATTATTATCTCAGCTGTTTTGCCAAGATGATGCAATAATATTTCATCAATATGGGTAGGCTCAAGTTGTTTTAATTCTGTATTAACATCAAAAACAGGTAAATGAGAAAGAGATATTATAGCCCACATTAATGCCATCATAGCTAATGCGGGAATGAGTTTGTCAACTTTTAAACTATGCTCGAGAGTAATAGTCAAATAGCCTAGAACAAAAATGGTTATAATAATTGCTTCCATGAGTCAATAATCGGTTTGTTTGTTAAAAATAAAAAAATCTATACCCAATACTCAAGTATCCTTAAAAAATTAGGGAGTAAAAATATTTCCTGAGCTATGATCCCTTACACATCCTGTTACTGAAGCTAAGCAGTTAACTTCATTTCTTAATCTCAAAACCCCTAAAAAACCAAATATAATTGATTCTTTATAATCAATTATAACTTCTGACGGCACTATGAAATTTGCAAATTGATTTTCTCTAATTTTTTTTATCAAAAAATTATTTTTAGCCCCTCCACCAGTTACTAATACATTTTGCCCATATTCAAAGTTTTTTCCAATCAATGAGGCAATATGAATAGTGTAAGTGTTTAATAAATTCTCGACACTGTTTGAACTATATTTTTCTAGAAGTGGAAGTATTTTAGAGTTCACCCATTCAACTCCTAAAGATTTTGGAGGAATCTTTTGATAATATTCAAATGATTCTAATTCATTAAATAAAGGTGATATTAATTTACCTTTTTTAGCCATATCCCCGTTCAAATCATATAATTTTCCTTTTTTTTTGGCCAAAAAATTAAGAACAATATTCACAGCACAAATATCGTAAGCAATGGTGGTCTTTTCTGAAATTTTAGAGACATTTGAAAAACCACCTAAATTAAGGAATGCCTCATATTTACGAAATAAAAATTTATCTCCAATTGGTACTAAAGGTGCTCCCTGACCACCTAACTTGATATCTTGGACCCTAAAATCACAAACAACATTTAAACCTGTTAGTGTAGCTAAGATCTTTCTATTTCCTAATTGAAAAGTTAATCCCTTTTTCGGATCATGAAATAGGGTATGTCCATGTGAACATATTGCATCGATTTCAGACAATCTATATTCTTTCACAAATGAATTAATACTTTCTGCTAAAAATAAAGTATAGGATTCATCTCCTGCTTCAATAGATTCTTTAGTTGCATGAAACAATTCTTCTAATCTAGTAATCCATTCTTTTGAATAGCTAATTGTCTTTGTAGCCTCAACATTAAAATTCCAAAATTTATCGAGCCTAAAATTCACACAAGTCAGATCAATTCCATCCAAAGAAGTTCCTGACATAACTCCTATTACTTTGTATGTATTTTTTAACAATTGTTTTTTTTTTAAATTATTAAAAACAAAGGAAGTGAAAATTGTTAATTTTTCATTTTTTTTTAAAAAAACTGGTTAAAAATTTAAAGATCTCTTAGTTTACTGAATAAAATTTTGTGATCACGAAAAATAGGCAGATTTAGGAAGTTTTATTGTAATTTAAGAGCGTTGATTTACTATTTTTGTTAGCTTTTAAAAAAAATTATGCTACCGCCAAAACAAGGTCTTTACGATCCACAATTTGAACACGATAACTGTGGAGCAGGATTTATATGTAGTCTTCAAGGAAAAAAAACTAATGATATAATCCATAAAGCATTAGATATACTAGATTGTCTTGAACATCGTGGAGCTGTTAGTGCAGACGGTAAAACAGGCGATGGTGCTGGTATTCTGATTGAAATACCACATGATTTCCTTAAAAAAAAATGTGCATTCAAACTTCCTGAATCACATCAATATGCAGTCGGTATGGTCTTCCTACCAAAAAAAGAAAATCAAAGAACTTATTGTATCGGTGTATTAGAAAATGAAATTAAAAATCAGGGTCTTGAAATTTTGGGGTGGAGAAAAGTTCCTGTAAATCACGATGTTGTTGGTAATATTGCGGCGCTAACTGAGCCACATATTATGCAGATCTTTGTTGGAAGAGGAAATGTTGACCTTTCTGATTATGAATTTAATATAAAGCTATACTGTGCAAGAAAAATAGCTGAGCACACAATATCAGACTCTAAGCTTTCGCAATCCTCTTATTTTTACTTACCAAGCCTCTCAACTCATACATTAATCTACAAAGGTTTATTGACCCCTGAGGATATAAAAGGATACTACAATGATCTTGAAGATCCAGCAGTAGTAACTCGTTTGGCATTAGTGCATCAAAGGTTTTCTACAAACACATTT
>ENA-OSEY01001172-OSEY01001172.1-marine-metagenome-genome-assembly--contig:-NODE-1172-length-18484-cov-3.126202_pt1 | contig 18484 bp, 17 predicted proteins | sample MGYA00248465_ERZ534230 | MGnify/ENA primary metagenome ERZ534230 (study PRJEB26409, sample SAMN06344110) | marine metagenome | isolation source: Sea water from surface | place: Atlantic Ocean:Southern...
TTTAAGATTAAGTTATAAAGATGCACTTAAAAGATCTATTCAACTATTAAAAGAAGTAGGAATAGAAAATGCAGAAAAAAGAATTGAAGATTATCCTCATCAATTTAGTGGCGGTATGCGACAGAGAGTAGTTATAGCTTTAGCTATAAGTTGCGAGCCAGATTTAATTATAGCTGACGAGCCTACTACTGCTTTAGATGTAAGTATTCAGTATCAAATTTTAGAATTACTAAAAGATTTAACAAAAAAAAGAAATCTTGGTGTTATTATTATAACACATGATATGGGTGTTATTGCTGAGACAACTAATAAAGTAATTGTAATGAGACATGGTCTTATTGTTGAGCAAGGATTTACTAAGGAACTCTTAACTAACCCAAAATCTAATGAAGCCAAAAGTTTGGTAATTTCTGTTCCTCCAACAAATAAAAAAATTGATAGATTCAAATTAATTAGCCCAGAGGGAAAAGAAATTACATCTGACTCTAAAAATCTAACAAAAAATATAATTAAATCCTGGGGAATAAGAGAAAATAAAAATCAAAAATTGTTGAAAGTAAATAATATTAGTAAAATATTTGATGATAAATCATTTGGAAGTAAAATTTCTTTTGGATTAAAAAATAATGAAACTAACAAAGCCGTTAAAGCAGTTGACAACGTATCCTTTGAACTACTTGAAGGAGAAACTCTTGGATTGGTTGGTGAATCTGGTTCAGGAAAATCAACTATAGCAAAAATCATTACAGGTTTAGTTAAACCTAATAGTGGAGAAATTTATTATAACAATATCTCACTATATAATTCAAAGAAAAAATATCAAATAGATAAGAGTAGGGGGCAAATCCAGATGATATTTCAAGATCCTTATTCATCATTAAATCCAAGATTTAAAGTAAGAGATATAATATCTGAACCAATTAAATTTTTTCAAAAAAATATTAGTAGAGGTGAACTTATTCAAAATGTTTATGATTTGATTGATATTGTTGGGATGACAAGACAATCATTAGATCGATATCCACACGAATTTTCAGGAGGACAAAGACAAAGAATATCGATTGCTAGAGCTTTAGCTACAAGACCTCGACTATTAATATGTGACGAACCAACATCTGCATTAGATGTAAGTATACAAGCTCAAATATTAAACCTCCTAAAAGATATTCAAGATGAACTTCACTTAACAATGTTATTTATAAGTCATGATCTTCCAGTAATTAGACAAATGTGTAATAGAATTATTGTTCTTAAAAATGGTATCATGTGCGAAACTAAAGATACTGAGGAATTATTTAATAATCCAGAGCATAACTACACAAAAGAGCTTATTAGATTAATGCCAAAAATTGAATCAATTATATAATTAATTTATAATAGGTAACTTTTCTGGTGTTCTAGTACTTAGAAGTTTGTATCCATCTTCAGTTATTAATATGTTCTCTTCTTGAACTAACATTACATTATTATTTAATTCTATTGACGGTTCCAGAGTTATAATCATATTTTTTTCTATAATAGTTTTATCATTTTGCATTATGCTTGGTGGTTCAGTCAATTGTAAACCAAGGCCATGCCCCATTCTACCCACACTGCTATTATTATTTTCTTGTATAAGATAATTTGATAATGAAGAATGTATTTCAGCACAACTAATTCCTGGCTTAATAATTTCTAAAGTAGACTCAATAGCTTCCCATAATTTTTTATAGGCATCTAATGAAGTTTGGCTAATTTTACCAAATCCAAAATTTCTATCAAAGTCACAAAAATAACCTTTTAAAGTTGAGCCAGTATCAATAACTAGAATATCTCCATTAACTAATTGTTTTTCGGTTGGGTTAGCAATAATTTGATCATAACCACCTTGACCAGATGCACATGCCATATACATAATATAATCAATACCGTTATTAATTAATTCCTTTTTAAATATAGAAGTAGCTTCACGTTCATTAATTTTAGGATAAATTTTATCAGGAAAATTATCGAATACCTTACTTGCTATTGAACAAACCTTTGAAATATATTCAATTTCAATTTTAGATTTAATCTTTCTTAAATTCCAAATAACTTTACTAGAATCTACAAAATTATAATCTGATAATTCTTTTTTAATTTTAATATAATCCTGAATACTCATTCTTAAATGAGTTTCATTTGCAAGTTCAAAACCAATATTTGAATTCTTTGGATAATTTTTAATTGTTTTTTTTAGTAAAGATACTCCTTCATCTTTTGGATTGGGTGATTGCCAAACTTCAATATTATTTATGAAAGTTTTTTCAATTGCAGTAATACCAATCGATGGAATGATTGCTTTTATAGGATCATTTTTTGAGATTATTAAAAACCAAGGCCTTGTAGGACTTTCCCAAAAGTTACTATCTAATCCAGAAAAATATCTAAAATTTGATGGTGAAGTAATAATTATTGCTTCAATATTTTCTTTTTCTAAATTTTCTTGGACTTTAGAAATTCGATAAGCAAATTCTTCTTTTGGAAAATCGTTCATAAATTGATAAGTATCATAATATTAATATTAATTAGAAATAACAAATACTTTGATCTACTTATCACTATTTATTTTTTGCCTTAGTTTAGGTACATTTTTTCCGTTTGCTTCAGAAGCATATTTAGTAACACTATTACTATCAGGAAAATATGATGTATTTCTATTATTATTATTTGCATCTTTTGGTAATATTTTAGGTTCTGTGATTAGTTGGTTATTTGGATATTTTGTAAATTTTTTTATAAATAAGCCTTGGTTTCCTATAAACAAATTTTTATTTCAAAAAGCCACAGATATTTTTAAAAAATATGGAAAATGGTCCTTACTATTATCATGGGTTCCATTTATTGGAGATCCCATAGCTTTTGCTGCTGGTACTTTTAGGTATAATATTTTATTCTTTTTAATCTTTGTATCTATTGGGAAAGTTGCTAGATATTTGTTAGTATACATTTATTTTATAATTTTTTAGACAATGTTTGATAATTTATATCTAGTTTTTATTATTGGATTTTTCTCAGGAATTGGTTTTTTCTCACTTTTATTCTTTTTAAGAAAAGAAAAAAAAATTGAAGTAAAGGAAGATACAGATCTGATATCATTAAAAAATCATATGCAGTCTATTCAACAATCACTTCAGAATTTCAATCTAGCACAAGATAGAATTGAAAATACTTTAATTAGAGGAGGTGCTTTACAACAAGGTCCTTGGGGCGAATTCGTACTTAAAAATATATTAGACAATGTAGGTTTAAGAGAAGGCGAGGAATACTCAACGCAGAAATCCTTTAGAGATGAAGAAGGGAATTTACAAAAACCAGATGTTGTTGTTCATATGCCTGGTAATCGCCATATAATAATTGACTCTAAAGTTTCATTAGAATCATGGCATGATTACTCAAATACAAATGATAGTCAGCAAAAAAAAATTTTCCTTAAAAAATTTATTGATTCTACAAAATCTTCTATCCGTAACTTGAGTAAAGATAATTATGCAAAAATTTATGGTATCAATACCATTGATAACGTTCTTATGTTTGTGCCAATTGAACCAGCTTTACTAACTCTTTATAATGAGGCAAATAAACTAATTGAAGAATCGTGGAATAATAAAATAATTATCGTTGGTCCTTCGACACTACCCTTTCTTCTTAAAGCTGTAGAAAATATGTGGAGAGTGGATAAACAATCCAAAACTATTAAAGATATTGCATCTGCAGCATCGGATATTTACGATAAAACTGTAAGTGTTTATGAATCTTTTGTTAAAGCAAATCAATCATTAGATTTAGCAAAAACAAAAATGGATGAAGCTAAACAAAGATTACAAGATGGATCAGGTAGTCTGACAAAAAAAGTCGAAAAGATGAAAAAATTAGGAAGATTAAGTACTAAAAAACAGTTGCCAGATAGTAATGACGATGTCATAGGATAAAATTATATGCCAAGTTTTGATGTAGTTAGTAGATTAGACCATCAGGAAATTGACAATGCCATTGGTAATGCAACAAGAGAAATTACAACAAGATATGATTTTAAAGGTTCAGATACTTCAATAGAAAAAAAAGAAAATTCTATAATTGTTACAACTGATGATGAAATGAAAGCAGGACAAGTAAACGACATGCTTGTAACACATTTTGTAAGAAGGAAAGTTGATCCTCTATGTTTAAAAAAAAAGGAATTAGAAAAAGCTGGAGGAAATAAAATTAGACAAACTTACGATTTAATTGAAGGAATTGAACAAACATTATGTAAAAAAATTACAGCTGATGTCAAAAGTTCTAAATTAAAAGTTCAAGTTAAAATAAATGGCAATGAACTTCGAATTGATGGAAAGAAAAAAGATGATTTGCAAAGTGTTATGAAACTTATAGAAGATTCTAATATTGGTATTCCTGTACAATTTATAAATTTTAGAGACTAGAAATAGTGATCACTTGGGAGTTAATTTTAGCTTTGGCAGTCTATAATTTTATTATGTATGTAACTCCCGGACCAAATAATAGTATATTGACGGCATCTGGCATAAAATTTGGTTTTGCTAGATCAATTCCCAATATTCTAGGTATTCCTACAGGTCACGGTCTTCAACTTGCTTTGGTCTGTTTAGGTTTGGGGACTTTATTCATTACATATCCCATTCTTTACGATATTTTAAGATATGTAGGATCAGCATACATTCTTTATTTGGCATACAAAATGTTTGGATCTCTCAATATTACAAAAACAGAAGATAGATCTAGGCCTTTAAAATATTATGAAGCTATTTTATTTCAATTTGTAAATCCAAAAGCATGGGTAATTTGTTCTACAGCTGTTACTTTATATTATCCTAAGGGAGAAAATATTTTAATTGGAACTTTATTTATGGTTATAATGTCTACAGTTGTAAATATACCCTCAATAAGTGTTTGGGCATTTGGTGGAAGTGTAATTCGTAATTATTTAAATAATGAAAAACTAAAGAAAATCGTCGAATGGATCTTAGCAATTATGCTTATTGCAACTGCTGCATCAGTTTTCTTATATAACACTTAAGGTTTTGGAATTTCAAAAAAATTACCTACCACATTATAACCTTTTATAACTGCAGGTCTCTTAGATATTTGTAAGTACCAACGTAGAACATTTGGATAATTATATAAATTAATCCGATGTCTTTCAAATCGTGCAGTCCATGGCCAGATTGCAATATCTGCTATTGTGTATTCGTTTGAAAAATATTCTTGTTTTGATAATCTCTTATCTAATATTTCATAAATGTGTTTTGTATAACCTCTAGTCTTTTCTTCAGCAAATTTACTTTTACCTGGATTATAAAATAAATACTGGTGTGCTTGACCAAGCATTGGTCCTACATATGCCATTTGGAAAAAAACCCATTGGATAATTTCCCAATAATATTTTTCATTTAGAAATTTGTTGTATTTTTTTGCAAGATAAAGAAGAATAGCTCCCGATTCGAAAACTGTTTGACTATTATCTTTATCCACAATTACTGGAATTTTATTACTTGGTGAAATTTTTGAAAAATCTTCTGAGAATTGTTTCTTTTGATCTAAATCAATAAAAATTGGATTGTATTCCACACCCAATTCTTCAAGCATAATACTAATTTTTCGTCCATTTGGAGTTGGAGATGAATACAAATCAATCATTTTTTTAGAATTTAATTATTTAAGAACTATATTGATAATATGCAGGAGAATATAGACAATATTATTAAATTAGCCTGGTGTGATAAAACTTCTTTTGAAAAAATAAAAAGAATTCACGGTATTACCGAATCAGAGGTTATAAAAATAATGAGAAAAAACCTCCGACCAAGGTCTTTTAAATTATGGAGAGCAAGAGTTAATGGAAGAACTAGAAAACATGAGAAAAAAAGAACTTTATCTGAAAAACCATTTAAATTTCAGAGTTATGTTTAGAGTAATAAGTATTATAACTTTTTTATTGTTATCCATTACCAACGTTAAGGCTGATCAGAATGATCCAAGGCTAAACAATTTATTTAAAAAACTTAATAAGACAGAAAATCAACAAGAAATTAGCAATATTATTAAAGATATTTGGGACATATGGTATGAAGTAGATGACCCTAAAGTAATAGAATATTTTGAAAAAGGTATTCAAGCAATGAGAATAAGAAATTATCCACTTGCAGTAAGATTCTTCAATAATTTGATAGAAGAAGATCCTAATTTTGCTGAAGCCTGGAATAAAAGAGCAACTGTGTATTTTATGATGGGAGATTTTGACAAGTCCATGCAGGATATTATAAAGACTTTGGAATTAGAGCCAAGGCATTTTGGAGCTTTAGATGGTATGGGTTTAATTTTTATTCATCAAGGACAATATCAACAAGCAATTGATGTTTATGATAAAATGTTAGAAATATTTCCTTTTAGTTTAAAAACTATGGAAAAAAGAGAAAACATAATGTCTTTTATTTCTCAATCTACGTAAGATTAAAAAATAATAATAGCAAAGATAGTGTAAAAAAACTTACAAAAGTACTCAAAACAACATTGGAAGATACTATTCCTTTGAGTGAGTCATATCTGTAAGCAAAATAATAAGATTGTGATCCACTTGGTAATGCAGCTGCCATTGTTACAATTATAACTAAAAGTTCATTTAAGTTTAAAATAAATTTTGAAATGCAAAATGCTAATACAGGATGAATTAAATTTTTTAAAATTGTTAAAATAACTGCACTATTAATATTACTTCTAATTTGAAAATTTCCTAAAGCAAGTCCAAGAGAGATAAGCACCATTGGTAATGCCAGACTAACAAAGATATTTAGTACATTTACCATATAAAGAGGAATTTTTAAGCCAGAAGAATTTAAAATTATTCCAGCAATCATTCCAAACAAAACAATATTTTTTATCATACCTAATAAAGTTTGATAAAAAATTTCAATAATACTTTTGTTCCTATTTCTATAAACTTCAATAATGATAACTGTATATGTAAAATGAACTATGCCATGAAAAAAAACAAGAATCATATATGGAATTGTATTAATTGGTCCAAGCACAGCGTACATTAGTGGTATACCCATAGCCACAGTATTACCAAAACAGGACGCAAGACCAAATAATGCAGAGTCATCAGTTTTATAACTTAAAAAATGTTTGCTTATTATAAAGCCTATTATAAAAATAATAGTTCCTGATCCAAAAAAAGAAATCATTAATCCTATAGAATTGATATTAGGGAAGGATACCTGCCAAAAGTATGCAACTAATGCTAAAGGTAGTAAAATATTGAATCCAGTAAAATCAAAATAATTAATATATTTTTTGGGTAGTAATTTTACTTTATTAACCAAATATCCAAAAATAATATATCCAAAGACACTTGCAACAATATTAAATAATTCAATCATCAATATTTAAAAAATTATTAAGAAATTTTATAACGCTGTCCTCAATAATATTATTATCAGAATCAATATTTCGAAAGAATTTTGAATTTTTATCAAAACTTATATTTGGATTGCTTACATCTCCTTTAACAAAAGTTGTTAAGTATATCTCTTTATTTTGAGATAGATCTAAGATTATATTAACTAAGTTTTTATTATAATTGTATTCTCCTTTTATATAAATTTCGTTTTCTTTATTACTCAATAGAATATTATTACTTGTTAATAAGTTATTATTTTTTTTTAAATCTCCTGTAAAATTTGAAGAATCATTACCAAATGCATCAATTAGTTTTGAGAATGCATATTGTTGATTCTTTTTATCTTCCAGATTTTCAAAAAATAATTTTAGAAATGATATAATAAACCTTTCCTCATTAGTTGTAAGTAATTCAAAGCTTCCATTAATTTCATAAATTCCATCAAATAAATTTTCAAAGTTATTTTGATTTGTAATATAATTTTGAAAATAATTTATATTGCCCTTAATTTCCAAATTACTAAATTTTAAGTTTGTTAGTGAAATATTATCTAAAAAAATATGTAAATTGCCTTGGGTACTAAAAATTGGTTGAGAAATTGTGATGTCTATTTGATCTACATTAAAGTTATTTTGAAAATTGGTAATTTTTAAACTTGTATTATATTTTATATTTGGAAAAATATTGATTTGACTTTCATTTATTTGACTAATGTTTAAATTATATTTTTTTTCTAATCCGCCAATTATCTTCTCTTCATTTAGGTTTTTTAAAAAAATATAAATAAAAATAAAAAAAATAATAATAACAATAGTTATAAAAGAAAAAAAAATTTTAATTTTTTTCATTAAATAATTTTAAAGTTCTATATTTTTGTAAAGTTATTATTTGGATCATGTAATGCTTCATATTGAATGGACATTGTATATTTACTCTTTGCAACTTCTACTTCAAAAGTTCCTCCATTTAAGTTTTTTAAATCTATCTCAGAGTCTATATATCCAAAAATCATACTTTTATCATAGCAGAATGAATAATTACTAGATGTTGTTTCACCTACAATATTTCCTTTGTAATAAATTGGTTCGTCATGAAGTAATAGAGGAGTTCCTGGTTTTGATTTGTCTAATACAAAATTAGCTAATTGTTTTTTCTTCTTCCTATTTTTTGTTTTTAATGCTTCTTTGCCAATAAAGTCTATTTGTTTATTTAATTTAACTGTAAATTCTAAACCTGCTTCATAAGGATTTTCTGCAGGAGATATATCATGACCCCAGTGAAGATATCCCTTTTCCATTCTCATAATGTCTAATGCATGTCCACCAGCGTGAACAAGATTATATTTCTTTCCATGCTCAACTAATTTAAGATAAATCTCTCTAGAAGTACTTATAGGAACATAAATTTCCCAACCAAGTTCACCTACAAAAGATAGTCTTTGAAAGATTAAATTGCTATTATTAAATTTAATTTCTCTTGCAGTTCCAAACTTAAAATCATTTGTCGAAAAATGATCTCCAAAAATATTATTTAGAAGTTCTCTACTTTTTGGCCCAAAGACTCCAAAACAAGCTAAATCATCAGTAACATCTTTTAAAGTTGTATTATTACTTAGATTTTCTTTGATATGTTTTTTATCATGTTCCCTTACAGACGATCCTGTTACAATCCGGAAAAATTTTTCATTAATACACGTAACTGTTAAATCAGCTACTATTCCTCCATTTGAATTTAACATTTGAGTATATGTAGTTTTGCCTGGATCTTTTTTAATATCATTACAACATAATCGCTGTAAATCATTTAAAGCAGAATCTCCTTTTATTTCAAATTTTGCAAAAGCTGAAAGATCAAATAAACCAACATTTTTTCTTGTATTTATAGTTTCATACTTTGCTGACTCATACCAATTTTGATATCCATAACTGTATTCGTACTCTGGTTTATTACCATTTATTGCATACCACATAGGTCTTTCAAATCCAGCTACTTGCCCAAAGCAAGCTCCATTGTTTTTTAAATCGTTGTGAAAAGGTAGAAGTTTTTGATTTCTTGATGTTTTTAACTGTTTATATGGCCAATGCATAGCATAAAGATTCCCTAAAGTTTCAGTTACACGTTCAGTGATAAATTTTGTTTCAGAGTGAAATTTTTCAAATCGTGTTATATCTAATGAAAATAGATCATCATTTACTTCACCATTTATCATCCATTCAGCAGTGACTTTTCCAGCTCCACCTGAGCTAACAATGCCAATACTATTAAAACCACAACAAACAAAAAAGTTTTTAACTTCGGGAGTTTCACCTAATAAATAATTAGTATCGGGGGTAAAAGATTCTGGGCCATTAAAAAATTTTCTTATGCCTACTTTTTCCAAAGAAGGTATCCTATTCATTGCTTTTTGCAAATATGGTTCAAAATGATCAAAATCTTCAGGAAGTTCTCCAAATGAAAAATCATTTGGAACTTTATAAGTATTGGTAAATGCTGGTCTTGCATTAGGCTCGAACAGCCCAACTAAAAGTTTACCTGCATCTTCTTTTAAATATAAGCAATTATTATAATCTCGTAATACTGGAAGAGATTTTTGTATTTCATTCATTGGCTCACTTAAAATATAAAAGTGTTCGTTTGGGTAAAGCGGTATACTTACTCCAACTTCAGCTGCAACTTGTCTTGACCACATCCCAGTTGCCAAAACAATATATTCACATTCTATTTTTCCATGCTCTGTTTCTACACCCTCAATTTTACCATTCTTTATTAAAATTTTCTTTACTGGGCATTTCTCAAAAAATTGAGCACCATTATTTTTTGCAGATTTAGCTAATACATTTGTTACACCTACTGGATCTGCTTGACCATCTTGGGCAATGAATACTCCTCCCACAACATCATTAGTGTTTATAAGAGGATAAATGTCTTCTATTTCATCTTTTGTAACTTCTTTTGCTTCAACATTAAATCTTTGTGCAAAAGTAAGTTGTCTTTTAAGCTCTTCAAGTCTAGCTTCTGTTGTTGCTACAGTTAAAGATCCATTTTGTTTAAGACCAGTTGATAATCCAGTCTCTTTTTCTAATTTTTTATATAAATTTAATGAATAATTCCTTAAGCGAGTTATTGTTGCAGATGATCCTAGTTGACCAATAAGACCAGCTGCATGCCATGTAGTTCCAGACGTTAGCTGATCACGCTCTAAAAGCACAACATCTTTCCATCCAAATTCTGTTAAGTGATAAGCAACAGAGCATCCAGCAACACCTCCACCAATTACGACAACTTTTGCAGATTTTGGAGGGATCTTTTTCATATGAATCTATAAATAAAGCTTTTCTGTATGACTTTCAAAATATTTATTTATTTCTTCAATATTTATTTCAGTAATTTTTGATGGGTTCCATTTAGGATTATGGTCTTTCGTTACCAATACGGAATTTACACCATTATCAAAGTCATCTCTGTAAACCACATTTTGACTTAGTTGATATTCTGTTTCTAAACATTCTTTGAGTGATTTTCCTTTGGCATCATTGATAAGTTTAGTACTTATTCCAAGACTCATTGGACACTTTTTGTTTAATGTCTCAAAGGTTTTTTTTGCAAAGTCTGATTGATTATTTTTTAAATTTTCAAAAATTTTAAATATATCCCCTTCAAATAAGGAATTTATCAGATCAATATTTTTTATAACTTCTGAATTATAATCAATCTCAAACTTTTCTTCAGCAATGATTCCTTTCTCTACATAATTTTCTTTTAGTGATTGTAAATTATCAAATTTAAAATAATTTGTTGCAAGACCTAAAAACATTAAATCATTTACTTCTAAAAGTTTTCCAGTTAGACCTATATATTTGCCAACATTTTTAGGGAGATTTGATAAAAAATAACTTCCTCCTACATCAGGAAAAAAACCTATAGATGTTTCGGGCATTGCGAATTTTGTATTATCAGTAGCCAATCTATGATCACCATAAATTGATAGTCCAACACCTCCACCCATGACCACACCGTTCCAAATAGATAAAAATTCTTTCTTAAATTGACTTATTAAGTAATTTAATTTGTACTCAATTTTGAAAAATTCTTTTTTATGATTATTTTGATCTTTCGTAAGAAAAAGAGATTTAACATCTCCACCTGCACAGAAATGATTACCTTCCCCTACTAAAAGAACTCTTTTAATATTATCATTTAAATCCCATTCCTGAAGTTTATCAGAAAATTCTTTTGCCATTTCAATATTTAATGCATTTAGTGCTTTTGGTCGATTTAGTGTAATAATACCTGTAGCATTTTTTTCTGAAAAAATAATTTCCATTATTTTTTTCGAAATTCTAATATTTTGTTCGATAATCCAACTTCCTTGGCTCTTAATCTATTAATTTCATCTCTTAGTCTTGCAGCATCCTCAAATTCAAGTTTTGAAGCAAATTCATTCATTTTTTTCTCAAGGGTTTTTAGATGTTTGTCTAAATCTTTTCCAACCATTTCTTTTGTGTTTTCTATATCCACAGTTACATGATCTTGTTCAGCTGTATTTTCAATTATTTCTTGAATATTTTTTTTAATACTGGTTGGGGTAATATTATTTTCTTTATTGTATTGTAATTGTTTATTTCTTCTTCTGTCGGTCTCTTCTATTGCTTCTTTCATGCTTGTAGTAATTGTGTCAGCATACATTAAAACTTTGCTATCTACATTTCTTGCAGCTCTACCTATTGTTTGTATTAAGCTAGTTCTAGAACGAAGATAACCCTCTTTATCAGCATCAAGAATAGCCATTAATGCACATTCTGGAATATCTAATCCCTCTCTTAATAAATTTATTCCAACTAATATGTTAAACACGCCAAGTCTTAGATCTCTAATAATTTCTATTCTTTCTAAGGTGTCAATATCAGAATGAAGATATCGAACTTTAAGACCTTCTTCATTTATATACTCTGTTAAATCTTCAGCCATTTTTTTTGTTAAGGTTGTTATTAAGACCCTATAACCTTTATCAATTGTTTTTTTGCATTCATCAATAAGGTTGTCAATTTGATGTTTAGTTGGTCTTATTTCAATTGGAGGATCGATTAGTCCAGTAGGTCTAATAACTTGTTCTACAAAAGTACCACCCGTTTTTTCTAATTCATAATCTCCAGGAGTTGCACTAACAAAAATTGTTTGAGGACGCATTGCATCCCATTCCTCTCTTTTCAAAGGTCTATTATCTACACAGCTTGGAAGTCTAAAACCATATTGAGCTAAAGTGGATTTTCTTGAAAAGTCACCTTTGTACATACCTGCGATTTGACCACATGTTTGATGACTTTCATCAATAAATAACAATGAATCCTCTGGAATATATTCATATAAAGTTGGCGGAGGTTCACCAGGCTGTCTACCTGATAAATATCATGAATAATTTTCTATTCCACTACAACTACCTGTTGTTTCCATCATCTCCAGATCAAATGTTGTTCTTTCATCTAATCTTTGTCTTTCCAAATATTTTTTTTCTTTATCAAATATCTCCAATTGTTTTTTTAAATCATTTTTAATCATTGAGATTGCTTTTTTAATAGTTGGTTTTGGTGTAACGTAATGTGAATTTGCAAATATTCTTATTCGATCAAGTTCTCCTAATTTTTCACCTGTTAAAGGATCTACCTCACTTATACTTTCTATATCGTCTCCAAACATAGATATCTTCCAAGAAATATCTTCATAATGCGATGGAAAAATTTCTAATATATCTCCTTTGGCTCTAAAACTACCTCTTCTAAAATCCATATCGCGTCTTTTATATAAAAGTTCAACCAATCTTCTTATAATTACCTCTCTGCTTATTGATTGATTTTTATCTAAAGTAAAAGACATTGACGAATAAGAATCAACAGAACCAATACCATAAATACATGATACTGATGCTACAATTATAGTATCTCTTCTTTCAACAAGTGATCTTGTAGCAGAATGACGTAATCTGTCGATTTGTTCATTAATAGATGACTCCTTCTCAATATATGTGTCAGTTCTTGGTACATAAGCTTCTGGTGTATAATAGTCATAATAACTAACAAAATATTCAACTGCATTATTAGGAAATAAATTTTTCATTTCACCGTAAAGTTGAGCTGCTAAAGTTTTATTAGGAGCCATTATCAATGTTGGTTTTTGGACTTTCTCAATAACTTTGGCCATTGTAAATGTTTTACCCGAACCCGTCACACCAAGAAGAACTTGTTCCTGTTCACCTTCATTTAAGCATTTAACTATATTATCTATTGCTTCCGGTTGATCGCCACTTGGGTTAAAATCACTAATAACCTTAAATGGCTTTGCTATATCTAAAGAATTATTTTGTTTAATTTGAATTTCATTCATGCAGTTTTTATATAATCATTTAAATAATTGTACTTTTCTAAAAAACTACCATTTTGTGTTATTGTTGCATTCAAAATTCTCCCATCATCTTCATTAAGAATATAAGGAATAACTTCACTCACAATACCATCTCCAAATTCTCTACTTGAATCACGTGGCAACTCAGAAGGTAAATTATCAACTGCCATTATTGCCAAACCTTCATCAACGGTCTCTTTAAATGTATTTCTATCAATATAAAAATTTGGTTTATCAATAGTTGAAGATCTTATTGTTGTTGGCACAGAACCATCAACATCACATGTAATGTCCCCAACTACTTTTAAATCATTTAAGTTCTTTAAATCATCTTGATTAAATATTTTTGGAGAAGCTGGGTCCCAGTAATGAGCACTAATAAATACATCTGCTCGTTCTAAATATTGAAGAGCACAACTCTTATATTCTTTTGGGTATTTAATGAAATGATTAAGATCAAATTCTTTATTTAAATTTGATACTACATAATCCTTAGTTTCTAAATTACAAAATACAGGATTATCCAAATTATCATTTTGAAATTTTTCTTTAGAAATTTCTTTTATATTAGTTTGTTTTAAAACTTCTATTACTCCTTTTGCAACTCTTCCATCACCTGTTACTAAAACTTTCATATTTGGAAAGTATAAATTTTTTAAATTACTTATTAATCTTTCATAGCTATTAATCCTATGTGCTCTTGCCAATGGTTGTTTATTAAATAATTCTAGACAAAGATTTAGAGTATTATAACAACCAACAATTCCTGCAAACCTTCCAAAACCTAGATATCTTGAACTATTTTTATCTCTGATATTTTCATAATCTATTAATTTTATTTTTTTTTCTAAAACTGACTTTAATAGCTCTTTTTTATCCATCCCTGGAGTACCTTGAGCATTATTTAATGTTTCTTTATTCAGCTTATAAGTATGAGAAAAAAAAATATAAGTTTTGTTATTCATTAAAACACTAGTATCAATCTCTTTAACCCCGAATATTATAGAACAATCTGATAAGTCTTCATTTATTTTTGCTCCTTTACTTTTATATTCATCATCAGAAAAACATCTTTTTTTTGAAGGTTGTACAATAATATTTAAATTAGGATACATTGATTTAAGTTTTTCTATATGTTCAGGTACCAGAGGAGCTCTATTTTCATCAGGACGTGATTCTTTAATAATTCCAATAGTTTCTATTGGTTTAATCATTATTTTGTTGAATATTGATATTGTTTTCTTTCAATATTTTAAAAAAATACTTAATATTTTCATGATCATGTGGTGCAGTTTTAACACCAGGTTTAATTTTTTCTTCTAACATTAAATCAATTGCTGCTGAAAGAGTAATGGAAACAAGTTTGCCCATAGCAGTATTCTCTCCTGAACCTTTTTCATCTAAAAAGTAAGAACTATTAAATATTTCATTATTATTTTCAAAAGCTTTTAGTTTTACAGATAATACTACTCGATCTTCTTCTTCAGGCTGATATCTATTATCTATTAATAATTTTTCACTTTTTTTATTAATATCATCTTCTATTGTCTCTGTCTGATTTTCGAGCATAGAAAATATATCTTTCCAGGCAGTTTTCCATCCATCTAATCGCAAAGTACCTCTTACAAACTCTTTTACCTTCCAATTTTGATCAAATTTATATTCACTTATATAAGGTGTAGAGTCTCGATTTGGGTAAGCTTCAAAATTTTCTCTATTTATTGCATAAGAACTAATTGATTTATATGGTGTTACAGTTTTTGTTTCTCCATTAGTAATAAATTTTGCATCATTATTTAAGGCTTTAATTACTCCTGCTGGAGACCAACTAAATTTATATCGAAAATCATTAGGTACTGCTGGAAAACCCCCACAATATGATTCATAAATTACTTCTGTATTACTAGATGTTAAACCTTTTAAATCCTGTACTAAGAGGTGAGAGAAAAAATGATCAATGCCAGGATCCAAACCGATTTCATTGATAAATACAAGATTTTGTTTTTTTACATCTTTATCCAACGAAAGAATTTGAGGATTTAAATAGCTTGTGGAAGCAAAATGACAGTTATGCTCTAAACATAATTTTGCTATTTCAAGATGTCTTGTTGCAGGAAGTTGAGAAATTACAATATCACCTGGATTTACTTCTTTAAAAATAAGATCAATATCAAATTTTTTAGCTTTAACGTTGTTTTTATTTACATGATTAATACTATTTTCAGCTTTTTCTAACGTTCTGTTCCAGACAGTCAAATTTTCTAAGTTATTTGCTAATCTTCTTATCCCTGGAATTGATGATAAACCAGTTCCAATCCAATGTACATGTTTCATAGTCTTATTTACTTTTATATTAATTTGTTTACTACATTTATTAAACTTTAAATACGGAAAATTTATTGACTATAATAGTATTTATTTTTTTATTAACAGGACTTGCCTCTGGCTTTGTAGCTGGTTTGCTTGGAGTTGGAGGAGGTATTATAATTGTCCCAGTAACCTATTTTATATTATTACAACTAGGATATGCCTCAGAAGTAGTAATGCATTTAGCTGTAGCCTCGTCCCTTGGAGTAATATGCTTTACATCAATTTCATCTATAAGATCACATCTAAAATTAAAAAATACTAATTTAAATATTGTAAAAAAATGGGCTTTTGGAATAGTTTTGGGATCAATTTTAGGTGCACTCTCTGCAAGTTTTATCTCTGGAGAGAATCTTGTACTAATTTTTGTAATTTTAGCATTTTTGATTTCTATGAATATGCTTTTTCAACAAAAACCATTAATATTAAATACTGATCTACCATCATCAAAAATGATTAATTTTTCAATTAGTTCCTTAATTGGTTTTTTTTCTGCAATAATAGGAATTGGTGGAGGTAGTTTTAGTGTTCCAACTTTAACAATGTTTTCAAAAAAAATTCATGAAGCTGTTGGAACGTCAGCTGTTTTTGGTTTTTTAATAGCTTTTCCTGGTGCAATAATTTTTGCAATTACAGGTTTTGAGAAAGAAGGACTTCCATTATATTCAATTGGTTATATTAATGTATTAATAGTTTTTATCATCTCAATAACTAGTATTTTTACAGCCGGATATGGTGCTAAAGTTTCAACAAATATAGATAAAATACTTTTAAGAAAAATATTTGCAATTTTTTTGTTGTTAACTTGCGCAAGTCTAATTATTGAACATTTTATAATCTAAAATGAACTTTGTAGCAGACAGAATAAACCGAATTAAGCCATCAATGACTGTTGGTATTAATATCAAAGCCAAAGCTATGAAGGAAGAGGGTAAGGATGTTATCGTTCTTGCAGCAGGAGAACCAGATTTTAATACTCCTAAAAATATACGAGATGCAGCAAATAGAGCGATGGAAGAGGGTAAAACAAAATATGTACCAGGTAAAGGGACTCCTGAATTACAAAAGGCGATACAAAAAAAATTTAAAGAAGACAATAATATCGATTACAGTTTAGATGAAATCATTTGTGGTGTTGGCGGTAAACACATTATTTACAATGCTATGATGGCAACAATTAATTCAGGAGATGAAGTAATTATTACAGCTCCTTATTGGGTTAGCTATCCAGATATTGTTTTATTAGCAGAAGGGAAGCCAGTAATTGTTGAATGCCCAGAAAATCAAAATTTTAAAATAAAACCTGAACAATTAGAGAAGTATATCACACCAAAAACAAAATGGTTGATGCTCAATAGCCCTAGTAATCCAACAGGCGCTGTTTATTCAAAAGAAGAATTAAAAGATTTAGCCAAGGTTTTAATTAATCATCCACATGTTCTTATTATGTGTGATGATATTTACGAAAAAATTATTTATGATGGACTTGAGTTTCATACTTTAGCATCTATAGAACCTTCACTTAAAAATAGATGTTTAACACTAAATGGTGTTTCAAAATCTTATTGTATGACTGGCTGGAGACTTGGTTACTGTGGAGCACCAAAAGAAATTATTGCTGCTATGAACAAAATTCAATCACAAAGTACTACATCAACATCATCAATTACTATGGCAGCTTCAGTTGAAGCAATTAGTGGACCACAAGATTTTATATTAGATCATAATAAAAAATTTATAAAAAGAAGGGATTTAGTAGTAAGCAAATTAAATGAAATTGATGGTATAACTTGCTCAAAACCTGATGGAGCATTCTATGTTTATCCAAACTGCCAAGGTATTTTAGGTAAAATAACTCCAAATGGAAAAAAAATATCTAGTGATGAAGACTTCATGACATATCTTCTTGAAGATCAGGGTGTGGCTGGTGTTCACGGTTCAGCATTTGGTCTATCTCCTTATTTTAGATTATCTTATGCAACAAGTGATGCAATTCTGGAAGATGCATGTAACAGAATTAAAGAAGCTTGTAATAAGCTTACTTAAGATCTTTATCAGCAATTATCTCAGCTAATCTAAGTAGATTAGTAGTTCCAGCACTTCCAAATGGAACACCAGCCGAGATAACTACGTTATCTCCTGGCTTTACTAATTTTTTATTTTTTGCAATTGAACATGCAATATTAACCATATCTTGTGCATTTTGAGCATCTTCTTGAGTATGACAGGAGTTTACACCCCAGTATAATTGCATTTTTCTTGTAGTATTAATATTTGGAGATA
>ENA-OSEY01001173-OSEY01001173.1-marine-metagenome-genome-assembly--contig:-NODE-1173-length-18472-cov-18.751454_pt1 | contig 18472 bp, 17 predicted proteins | sample MGYA00248465_ERZ534230 | MGnify/ENA primary metagenome ERZ534230 (study PRJEB26409, sample SAMN06344110) | marine metagenome | isolation source: Sea water from surface | place: Atlantic Ocean:Southern...
CAAATTCAAGGACCAAAATCAATCGATCTTATGGCAGATTTAGTTGGAGATGCTGTTAGAGACATTCCTTACTATGGATTAATGGCAGCAAAAGTTGGAGGGAGAGATTGTATTATTTCCCAAACAGGTTTTACTGGGGAAAAGGGATATGAAATCTATTTAAGAGATGCAACTTTGTATGCAGATGATATGTGGAATGCGGTTTTAGAGGCTGGAAAAAAACATAATCTAAAAGTAATCGCGCCTGCACACCATAGAAGAATAGCTGCAGGAATTTTATCTTGGGGTCAAGATCTTGATGCTGAAACTTATCCATTTCAATGTAACCTCGGATATCAGGTTCCTAGAAAAAAACAAGGAGATTACATTGGTAAGCAAGCATTAGAAGCTATGAGAGCAAAGATTGAAGCAGGAGAAAAACCTTACAGTAACCAACTTGTTGGATTTAGATTAGGGGGGAAACCAATTGATGAATATGCACCTGATTTTTGGCTAGTATCTGAAGATGGATCAACACCAATAGGTTATCTAACATCTCCTTGGTACTCTCCAGAATTGGAAACAAATATAGCAATGGGATATGTTCCTTATGAAAAAAAGGATATTGGTAATAAATTTAAATTTCATCTCCCTGATCAATATTGTGATACACCTGGATCACCAGTTGATGGAGAAATCGTTGAAATTCCATTTAGACCCTCCGTAAATCCAAACGCTCGTGAAATTGCCAAAGAAGACGGTAGAGACGCAGCTTACTAATAGATACTATTTTCAAAGCCCAGTACATAACTGGGCTTTTTATATTTGAATTTTCTTTTTCCTGTAATAATCTAAAAATATGAATGTTGTTAAAATGATTAATAGCACAAAACTATACGATTTGTATGATCAATTATTTGATTATTTTAACTTAGCTATTTATGATTTAGAGTCAAAAATAGATACAAACTTTGATTATAAAATAATTAAAAATAAATTAGAGACATTTGCAGATAATCATTTTAAAAGTGCCCTAAAAGAATTTAATAATGAAATGTTGAAGCTTAAAGATCAATTACCTGAAGATTTTAAAAAAATTGAAAAACTATCAAATGACTTAAAATCGTATTTTAATACCTTGTTAGAGACTAAACTTTTTGATGAATACAAAATACAGGACCTTAAAAGTAGTTTGAAAAAAAGTCTTGATAGAATAAATAAAATTCATTCTTAAAAGCAATTTATAAATAATAAAATGACTATAGATATAATCATTATTTCTTGTCTTGTTATTGTTATGATACTTTTATTAATCACTATAAGAAAAACAAATATTAAATCAGATAATAACTTTGATATAGATATAAAACAAATAAATAAAAATTTAGAGAATTTATATAATAAAGCTTTAGAGCAAACTGGTTATGTTAATTCAAAAATAGAAGAAATAGGAACTCTTACAAAGAAAATGTCAAACGCTATGTCCACAAATATTTCTGATATGGGTGAAATGGGTGAAGTTATTTTAGAAAATATTTTACAAGATTGTGGCATGACCAAAGATAGAGATTATAAAACTCAATTTACAGACAAAAATGAAAATGGTCAGATATTTAGACCAGATGTCGTAGTTTTTTTACCAGAAAATAGAAATATTGTTATAGACTCTAAAGTCCCAATGAAAGATTGGTATGAGTTTCAAAATTCAAATGACGAACAATCTAAAGTAAATTCAATGAAAGGTTTTATAAATTCTTTAAAAAACCATATAAATAACGTTCATAAGAAAGATTATACCAATCTTTTAAATGTAAATTCGCCAGACTACGTTTTCATTTTTATGCCTCATGAATTTGCACTCATAACTGCACAAAAATATGATCAGAGTATTTCAAATTATGCTCAACAAAGGCAAGTTATTGTAGTTGGCCCATCAACGTTAATTATGTGTATGAAATTAGTAGAGAGTATTTGGAGATTAGAAAAACAAAATAAAAATTCAAAAGAAGTTGCAGAGATAGCAGGAGGTATGTTTGATCAAATAGCAAAAACTTTAAATTTACTTGATAAAACTGAGGCTAGCATGATTAAATCTGCTGAAAATATCAATCAAACTAAAAAATATATAAAAGATGGCAAAGGGAGTTTACTCAGTAGGGCTAACAAGATGAAAGAATTGGGTGCTAAAACAAAAATTGATTTAGAATTTAAAGAATGAATATTCTCGTTTATAGTTTTAATGACAAAATAGGTGATGGACTACAAAAAATTACTTTTCTTCAGAAGTTAAAAGATATTTACCCTAATTCATTAATTTATTATACGACTAGTCAAACAACGACATTAAAAGATAAATTAAACCCACTAGTCAAAGATATTATCCATAATTTTATTGAACATAACAATATTGAGTCTTCCATTTTTAGTCTATTTAAAAAAAGTGATAAGTTTCCAAAAATTAAGTTTGATTTAATAATTGATTTACAAAAGGTTGTATTAAGAACTTTGAGTCTAAAAAAAATACCTCACCATAAATTTTTTAGTGCAACTGCTAACTTTTTATTTTCAGATTTTAAAAATAATAAAAATTTGGAATTTAAAAATATTTATATAGAACAATTTTATTTTAATATTTTATCAATTATAAAAAATGAGTTAATTAAAAAGATACCTAATATAAATGTGCCAATTAATAATACTATCCCCGAAATCATATCTAATAAGAGTAAAAATATTGCTATTGCACCTGGAGCAGGAAACGCTATTAGGCAGTGGAAATTTGATAATTATTTACAAATAGCAAAAAAATTAAGAAGTCAAAATTATAATATATATTTTTTTTTAGGTCCTAATGAAAAGCCTTTTTTAGATATATGCCTAAATAATAAGTTCATTTGCCCTGAGTGGGAAAACGGAGAGATTATTTCAACAGATATATCTTTTACTATGAATCTAGCAAAAAAAATGTCCTGTTTATTATGTAATGATGGTGGTACAGCTTGGATGTTTGAATTTGCAGGTGTAAAAACTTTAAAGTTATTTGGTGTTACAAACGAAAGAAAATTTTCAAGACCTGGTTTTTCTCAGGCAATACAAATAAAAGATTTTGGATACAAAGAATTAAACGATTTTCCAATAAGTAAATACGAGGAAATACTGTACAGATTTCTTGAAAATTAGAGGCATATTTTTTTATTTTTAAGATACGTATAACTTGGCTCTTTATGATATCTAACTTGCGATCCATTCAATTTAAAAATGCCATTTCCATTAAATTTAGTATCTAACTCTTTATAGTCGTTTTTATTACATTTTGATAAATAATCTCTCATAACTTTTGTGTACATACCAGGACCTGTAAAATTAAGAATTGCCAATTTTGGATTTTCAAAAATTTTATTTTTATAAAATGGGTATGATTTTGATATTTCTTTTATTAATAATTCTAAAAATTTATTTTTTTTTTCAAAAGCTAGTCCCCACTGAAGTATATGAGAAAATGGTCTTTTCAAAAGGAAAACATTCTTATTGTTAGGCGGTATAAAACAATTTGTATCCTCATATGTAATTATAAATTTAGAATTTTTATTATGAAGCTTGGTCAATGGTATCTTACAAGATCTACTAATATCAAAATAATAACCACCTTGATCATATAAAATACAATATCTAAAGATATCTGTTTTGAGGGGCCCAATAAGAGCATTTTTAAAAATAGTATAAATATTTTTGTGACCCCATTTTTGTTGCATGTACTGCTCCATCATAGAATTAGTAAATAGTTTAAAAGATAAATTTTTATTTATATTTCTAAAATTTAATAATGATCTTGCATGAGTTTTACCAAATTTATTATCAACCCATGTTTGATAAACTATAGGCGTGATCTTTTGGTTCGGTGGCCTTGATGCTTTTTGATCATCAAGTGTCACAAGTGGATACTCAGATATTCTTCTAATATTGTATTTAATTTTATCAGCTATTTTCATTTACTTAGCCAAATTCTGGCGGAAAGAGTGGGATTCGAACCCACGATAGAGTTTCCCCTATACACGCGTTCCAGGCGTGCGCCTTAAACCACTCGGCCATCTTTCCCATCTCATAATAATTAGTGTAATATAATCACATACAACATTTTTTAAAGATATTTATATGAATGATAAAGTATGCATTGTTACGCCTTTTCATAAATCTGATTTAAGTGATAATGAAAAATTATCTTTAAAAACAATTCAAAAGCATTTTAAAAATGAAAAAAAATTTTTAGTAACTTTTCATGATAATAAAATTGATTTTCCAAATTTTGAAAGAGTTAACTTTAATAAAAACTTTTTTGAGAACATACAAGGATATAATAATCTTTGTACGAGTACTGAGTTTTATCGATCTTTTTTAGATTTTGAGTATATGTTAATCTGTCAATTAGATGTAATTGTATTAAAAAATAATTTAAGTGAATTTATGTCAAGAAACATTAGTTATATTGGTGCCCCAACAGGAAAAAAGAGTCCATTTGACCGAAGTAGAAAGAAATTATGGGGAAGGAGATATTTTTGCAATGGTGGTTTTAGTTTAAGAAAAATAAGTGATTTTATAAGTGTTTTAGAGTCATCAAAAGTTAGATATCCATTTAATTATTTAACAATTTATGAGTGTTTAAAAAGTGGTTTTTTTAAGTATATAAATCTTTATCTCAAGACACTTTTTTCAAAGAGTATTTATAAAGGAGAATTTTTTGCTAAAAATTTATATATAAAAGAGGATAGTTTTTGGACTTACTTTGCACCTTTATTTTATAATAAATACTCTTTGCCAACAATCGATCAAGCAAATAGTTTTTGTTTTGACGGAAATCCTAATTTTTTTTATAAAATGAATAATTATAAATTACCTATGGCACTTCATGGGCCATTTGATTATTTAAAATTTCTAGACAAATTAAATATTCAAATATGATTTAAATTTAAAATTTTAAGTCTAGAATAATAAAATGACTAACTTTAAACTTCACAAAAAATTCGGCGAAATTAAAATTTTTAATTACGATCGTTTTGAGGATAATAGAGGATATTTTTCTGAAATTTACGTTAAAGATATGGTACGCGAACATTTAGCCGATTTTAAAATAGAACAAATTAACTTTTCAATGACAAATAAAAATGTAGCTAGAGGATTACATCTTCAAATTAATCCTCCTATGGGTAAAATGATGAGGTTGGTAAAAGGAAAGGCAATTTTATTTGCATTTGATTGTAGAAGAACGAATTCTGAAATTAAGAAAATACATTATTTTGAAGTAAATAAAGACTCAAACACAATTGTATGGGCTCCTTATTACTTCGCTAGAGGTTTCATTTCATTAGAAGATGAAACCTTAATAGAGTATCTTTGTACATCGAAATATAACAAAGATGGTGAGTATGCTATAAAATTTTTCGATCAAGATCTTGATCACCCTTACCATGATAACTATAAACTCTCTGAAAAAGATATGAATGCGATGAGTGTTAGAGATTGGTTTTCTTTAAATATTGATCTTTAATATAGTTATTGTAACTATCTTCCCATCTTGGCATTACATTTAGTTTATTTTTTATTAAATAACTATTCCTAAGAACAGTATATTTTGGACGTATTATTAGATCTTTATCAAAGTTTTTAACTTTGTTGACTTTGATGGAAATATTATTTGTTTTTAAAATAGATTTGGCAAATTGATACCATGTTGTACTACCAAGAGAAGTACAATGAACAATTTGATTTTCAATAATTTTGAAAGTTTTGTGTATTTGATTTACAATATCTCCAACATAAGTTGGTGAGATCTCTAGATTATTTATATTTAGTTCATTTGATTTTTTCGCTAATTTCAATATTTTTTCAATGAAATTTAAACCCTTTTTATGTCTACATGGGTAATGGCTATAAATAGATGATAAACGATAAATCAGATATTTATTTGCATCTTGTTCAATAAAGTTTTCACCCAATAATTTTGATTGTCCATAAATATTTAGTGGTCTTGGATAATCTGTTTCAATATAGGGTGTATTTTTTTTACCATCAAAGACATAATCTGTGCTGAAGTGTATTAATTTAGAATTATAAATATTGGCATATTTAGATAAATTTTTTAGTGCAAAAGAATTAACTGTAAAACTTTTATTGAAAAACCTTTCACATAAAATTGTATTATGATAAGCAGCACAGTTGAATACATACTTTGGTTTATATTTATCAAAAATTTTTTTAATATCACTTAGTTTAGTGATGTCACATTCTTTTCTACTAACTTTTATAGATTTTTTTATCTTTATATTTAAGTAATTTGCTAACTGACTATTACCACCTAAAATTAAAATCATATCTTAAATTTTTTTTTAAAATGATAAATATTTAGGTATTTTTCTGACTCGAGGTCATTCAAGTTAATTATATTATTGTAAATATCAGTTATAGTGTCATCAATAGTTTTGAATTCAAATTTAATATATTTTTCAATTTTCTTTCTACTTACTTTATAGTTTCTTTTTTCCTTTACTTTGAAATTTTTTACAATTTTTACAAATAAACCTTTTGAATATAAAAATTTCTGTATTTTTTTAGCTATTTGATCAACTGTTATATTATATGAATATACATTATAAATACCTTTAGGGACTTTATTATTAATAATTTTATCATATACGGCACAAGCATCACTAATATCTAGTATTGGCCTCCATATATTTTTGTCTATTGTATGAATTTTTTTATACAATATTGCGTCTTTTATCATTTTATTTACTACTAAATCAAATCTCATCCTTGGTCCAAATCCACAAACTGTACCCTGTCTAAGAGAATAAAACGAAGGAGAGTTATTTGATTTATTTAGCACCTCAATAAACATATCCATTAAATATTTTGAAATTCCATATGGGTATTCTACGTTAATATCAGTTTTCTCAGTGGCTATTTTTCCTTTGGTATTGCCATAAACAGAACATGATGAACCAAATATGATCTTTCTTATTTTTGATTTAGATAGTGAAAATAATAAATTAGATATTGCATAATTATTATTTTTAAAATTTAAATCTGGACTTAAGTTTGCCATAGGATCGTTAGATAATCCTGAGAGAATAAGTACTGAATGATAATTTTTTTTTATTAAATTATCGTAATTGAATTTATGAATATCACCTTTGAATATATTTACATTAGGTATTTTTTTTTTTGAAAACCAAAAATTATCAATAACATCAATAGAGTATTTATTACAAAAAAGTTGACAGAACTTTCTTCCTATATAGCCTGCACCTCCTATTACTAATATTTTTTTTTTTGAATATTTAATCTTGATCACCTATTTTTAAAGCCTCAAAGAAAGCAGTTTGTGGAATTTCAACGTTACCAAATTGTTTCATTCTTTTCTTTCCTTTTTTTTGCTTTTCTAAAAGTTTTTTCTTTCTACTGACATCCCCGCCATAAAGTTTTGCAGTGACATCTTTCCTAAAAGCTTTAATTGTCTCTCTTGCAATAATTTTTCCATATATAGCAGCTTGAATAGGTATTTGGAAGTTTTGTCTAGGAATTAAATCTTTCAATTTGTTGCATATCCTCCTTCCAATTGTTTCTGCTCTTGTTTTGTGAACAATATTTGAGAAAGCATCAACAGTTTCAGAATTTACAAGAATATTTAATTTTACTAAATCTCCTTCAAAATAGTCATAAACTTGGTAATCGAAACTAGCATAACCTTTTGAATAAGACTTTAACTTGTCATAAAAATCTATAACAATTTCATTCAAAGGCAATTCCATTTCCAAAATAGCCCTATTGTTTTGTATATTAAGATTCTTTTGTTTACCTCTTTTCTCAATACAAAGTGTTATTACTGTTCCTAAATAGTCCTGCGGCACTATGATTGTAGATTTAACCCATGGTTCTAAAATCTTATCAATTTCTGCTGGATCAGGTAGCTCGGAAGGATTTCTTATAACTATTTCATTTTTATTTCGATCAATTACTTTATAGACAACGCCTGGAGCAGTTGTGATTAAGTCTAAATCAAATTCTCTTCTAAGCCTTTCTGTAGTGACCTCTAAATGAAGAAGTCCAAGGAAACCACATCTAAAACCATAACCTAATGCAGCACTTGTTTCATTTTCATATGTAAAACTAGAGTCATTTAAAGCCAATTTTTCAAAGCTCTCTTTTAATCTTTCATAATCAGAGGTATCAACAGGATAAATACCGCAAAATACAACTGGTAATGAAGGTTTAAAACCGGGTAGAGGTTTTATTTTTTCATCATTTAATTCTGCTATTGTGTCTCCAACCTTACAATCAGCAACTGACTTTATGCTGGCGTTGATAAAACCTATTTCTCCTGGACCTAATTCATCACAATAATTAATTTCAGGTGTAAAATATCCAATTCTGTCTATATTGTATTGTTGATTGTTTGATAAAAACTTAACTTTCATACCCTTTTTCATAACTCCATCAAGAACTCTAACCAGAACTGTTACTCCTAAATAATTATCGTACCAACTGTCCACTAAGAGAGCCTTGAGATTTTTTTCATTTGTATTTGGAGAGGGTAGTTTTTCTACAATCTGGTCTAATAAATCTTCAACTCCTAGTCCAGTTTTTGCAGAGACAAGATGAGCTTCTGAAGTATCTATTCCTATTGTTTGTTCAATGTCTTCTTTTACCCTTTCTGGTTCGGATGCAGGTAAATCTGCTTTGTTGAGAACTGGAAGTATCTCATGATTTACATCTATTGCCTGATAAGCATTTGCGAGAGTTTGTGCCTCAACACCCTGTGTGCTGTCAACAACTAAAACTGAGCCTTCACAAGCTGATAGTGATCTTGAAACTTCATAGGAAAAATCAACGTGTCCAGGTGTATCAAGTATATTAAGTTGATATTCATCGCCTTTTTTATTTTTATAGTTTAATCTTACTGTTTGAGCTTTTATAGTGATCCCCCTTTCTCTTTCAATCTCCATTGAATCCAAGACTTGGTCTTTTTTAGTCCTGTCATCCATCCCTCCACAAATTTCAATTATTCTGTCCGCTAGAGTGGATTTACCATGATCAATATGAGCTATTATCGAAAAATTTCTAATTTTAGAAATTTCCATTAGCTTCTAATTTTTGCTTTAAATTTATTTGATACTTTTTCTAAAATATTTTTATGTAATTGTTCTAAATCTTTTTCTTCAAGAGTTTTTTCTTTAGATTGAATAGTAACCCTAAATGTTACACTTTTACTTTCATCACCTAAGTCTTTTGCTACATATAAATCAAAAAATTCTACATTTTTGATTAAGTTTTTATCTAAACCTTTGACGTATCTCTGAACTTCATAAAGATTTTGTTCCTTTTCGAATAAAAAAGAAAAGTCTTTTTCACTGAACTGAAATTGGGAGTCTAGGATATTTATACTGTTAGCTCTACTAATTGAGTCAATTGGAAGGTTTTCAAAAAATAATTCAATTGCATAACAATTTTTAAGTTTAGAAAATTCCTCCATAATTAGTGGGTGAACTTTTCCATATCTAGCTATTAATTTTTTTCCCATAAATAGTTCAGCAGACTGACCTGGGTGATATGTATTTGAAGTTGATCTTGATATGTTAAATTGTTTTATGTCAAAATTTAATGAACTTATTAATATTGAGGTTAATTCTGTTAAAGAGTAAAAATTAAATTCTTCAGATTTGTAAATAGAGTTTGTATTTTCTTCAGTTGAAATAAGCAATGATAGAATATTTTCTTGGGATTGAGATGAATTATAAATAGGTCCAATTTCAAATAATTGAATATTTTTAAAACCTTTTTTAAAATTTAATTCTGCACTTTCTAAATGGTTAAATATCATAGAATTTCTCATATAAGATTGATCATCACTGATTGCATTTGAAATTTTTAAGGATTTATCTCCTTTAAGGATTTCTTGAGCTCTAATTGAGTGAAAAGAAAAAGTTATAACTTCAGAAATTCCATTAGATATAAGGGTTTTTTTAAGTTTTTTTATTGATTTAAATTTCTTATTTGTTGATGAATTATCAATTTTATCAATCTCATCGATTGATGCAGAGGGCACACTTTGTTTAATATTTTCATATCCATAAATTCTTATGATTTCTTCAACTATATCGATTTTGTTTTTAACATCATTCCTCCATGATGGTACTAAGACTTCACATTCCTTTTCATTACTTTTATTAATTTGAAATTTAAGATCTTTTAATATTTTGATTTGTTTTTGTGGATCTAGTTCTAAACCAATAGTCTTATTAAAATAATCAAATTTATAATTTATTTTATGCTCAAAATTATCTAATTTTCCAGCTTCAATATTTTTACTTACTAAGCCCCCACATATTTTATTTATTAAATATGATGCATATTCCAAACCTTCAATGACCATATTTTTATCTAATCCTCTTTCAAAACGATACCTGGCATCTGAATTTATTCCAAGAGTTCTACCAGTTTGTGCAACACTATTCGGATTAAAAAGAGCAACCTCAAGAAATACATTTTTAGTATCATCTGTGCATCCGCTGTAGTCTCCTCCTATAATCCCTGCTATAGCGAGTGCATTATCTCCATCGGCTATCACGGTTGTATTTTTATCTAAAGTGTATTCTTTATTATCTAAAGCAAGAATTCTTTCATTTGCATTTGCAAGCCTCATATCAAGTTTTTTTCCAATTTTATCTGCATCAAAAACGTGTAAAGGTCTTCCTAAATCAATAGTAATATAATTTGTTATATCAACTAAAGCGTTTATAGGTCTTAATCCAAGGCTGATAAGTTTTTTTTGTAACCATTCTGGAGATTTAGAATTATTTACATTTTTAAAATATCTACTTACTACATATTCACAGCTATTATCATCATTGTTAATATTCCAAATGATTGGGCTTGAAAATTCTAACTGATTTATTTTTTTAAAATTCAAAGGCTTTAGTTTACCAACACCTTTAGCTGAAAGATCTCTAGCAACACCTCTAACACCAAGGCAATCTCCTCTATTAGGTGTAATACCTATCTCGAAAATAGGATCATTTAACTTCAAAGCTTCAACTGCTGAGGTGCCATTTTGAAAATCATCTAATAACTCAATAATGCCCTCATGATCATCACTTAAGTTAAGCTCCCTCTCAGACAAAAGCATACCCTCAGATATTTCACCTCTAATTTTTCCTTTTTTTAAATTTATCTGTGTTCCTGGAATATACATGCCATCTTTGGCAAATATTCCTTTTAATCCCTTCTTTACATTATTTGCTCCACAGATTACCTGATAGGTATTGGTTCCATCATCAACTTTACAGATATTTAATCTATCTGCATTAGGATGTTTTCTAAAATCTTTTATGGTTGCTACAACAAACTTTGAGTATTCTGAATAGTCAGTCAAGCTCTCAAGTTCAAGACCTAAATTTGTAAGAGCTTCACCAATTTCATTTGCATTTTTATCTGTCTCTAAATGATCACACAACCAACTATAACTAAACTTCACTAAAAATCTCCTATGGTAAAGCCATTGCTAGCTATCCAATTTAAGTTTCCACTAAAAAATGATCTAATATCTGTAAGCCCATACTTTAACATTGTGATTCTGTCTAAGCCCACTCCAAATGCAAAACCTTGATAGATATTCGTATCCACATTGCAGTTCTCTAGAACTATTGGGTTCACCATTCCACATCCAAGAATCTCAAGCCAACGATCGCCTTGACCTAATTGAATTTTGTTATTCACAATCTCATAAGCAATATCCATTTCAGCAGAAGGTTCAGTAAAAGGAAAGTAACTAGGTCGAAATCTTACTTTTAAATTCTGTACATTAAAAAATTGTTTACAGAATTCAATTAGAGTGCCCTTCAAATCTCCCATATTTGCATTCTCATTAATAAACAAACCCTCAACTTGATGAAACATTGGAGAATGTGTTGAGTCAGAGTCACACCTATATGTTCTTCCAGGAGCAATTATTTTGACTGGGGGTTTTTGATTTAATAACGTTCTAATTTGAACTGGGCTAGTGTGTGTTCGTAAAACGTAGGGCTTACCTTCTTTATCCTTGTCATCTATATAAAAAGTATCCTGCATTTCACGTGCAGGATGATTTTCAGGAATATTTAATGCTGAAAAATTGAAAAAATCTGTCTCAATATCAGGGCCTTCGGCAACAGAGTAACCCATTGATCCAAAAATAGTGATAACCTCATCAAATGTTTTTGATATTGGATGAGCCTTCGAGGCTATAGAATTTGGTGGAGGGAAACTTATATCTAAATATTCGTTTTTTAATTTAGAGTTTATTTCTTCAATTTTTAAATCGTTAAATTTATTTTTGATAAGATTATCAACTTCAATTCTTAGTAAATTTAATTTTGAACCTGAAGATTTTTTTTCTTCTAAAGAAAGATCCTTAAGACTTTTCAATAACTCAGTTATTTTCCCCTTTTTTCCTAAGTAAGCTACTTTAACGTTTTGTAATTCTTGTTGGCTAGAGCTTTGCTCTATTTCTTTCGTAACTTCATTTAGGACTTTTTTAATGTCCATTTTTAATCTAGTTGGCTAAATTAGCCTTGGCTTTCTCAACAATTGATTTAAAAGCAGCGGGTTCATGAAATGCAATTTCAGAGAGAATTTTTCTATTGATTTCAATGTTTGCTTTTTTTAATCCATCAATAAATTTTGCATAAGTTAGACCATGTTCTCTAACACCGGCATTAATTCTTTGGATCCACAATCCTCTAAAATCTCTTTTCTTATTTCTTCTATCACGATATGCGTATTGGAGAGCTTTATCCATACTTTGTGTTGCTACTCTATAAACATTTTTTCTTCTCCCACGATGACCTTTTGTAAATTCAAAAACTTTTTTATGTTTAGCTCTTGCTGTAACACCTCTTTTAACTCTTGGCATAATATCTCTCCTTTACCTATTTAGAATATGGCATCATTGAATCAATTATTATTGATGCAGATTTTGATAAAACCCTAGTACCTTTAGAATTTCTGATAAAAGAGTTTGTTCTTTTGGACATGCCATGGCGTTTACCAACGTTTCCGACAACTAATTTTCCTGATGAGGATTTTTTAAAGCGTTTTTTGACGCTACTTTTTGTTTTAAGTTTGGGCATTTAATCTCCTTTTGAGTAAATTATTAAGGTCTTAAGGCATACCCTTTTAAAAGCCCCTTCGACCAACTGAGGTCAATTTGATATCATATAATTTATTTGGGTGCAACTACGAGGAAAGCTTGTCTTCCTTCGATTTTAGGTTCCATTTCAACTCTAATAAGTTCTCCCAAATCAGTTTTTACTCTTTTAAGCATATCAATACCTAAATTAGAATGTTCCATCTCTCTACCCTTAAATCTCAAGCTGAATTTCACTCTGTTTCCCTCTTTTAAAAATTTCTGAGCATTTCTGATTTTAACTTGGTAATCATGCTCTCCTGTACCAGGTCTAATTTTAAGCTCTTTAGTTTCAATTACTTTTTGTTTCTTTTTTGCTTCATTTTTTTTCTTCTGTTCTTGATACTTAAATTTTCCATAGTCTACTATTTTACAAACTGGAGGATTATTATTTGGAGCTATCTCTACTAAATCCATACCTCTACCTTTAGCAATGTCTAAGGCTTCATTTTTTTTCATAACTCCTAATTGCTCCCCATCATCAAGAATAACCCTAACATCCGCCGCAGAAATAAAATTATTTATCTTGTGGAGGTCTTTTTTGCCACGAAAATTATTATTTCTTTGGTAAGGTTTATTCAAAATATTATATGTAATAGGAAAGAAAAGAGGTTTGCAATTATAAATGTCCTAGTGATTGCTTTAATAAAATCATTTTAGGATTATTAGCAAAGATAGGTCAATTGTAAATATAAATTATTTTAATATTTGTTCTATTTTATTGATAATAGTGTTCACACTAATATTTTTTACGTTAGATGCTGTAATTTTATGTAAATTATTCCCTAGCGGGTAACATGATCGTGAAATTTCGTTATCATTTGCTAACCAAATTACGTTTTTATTTGTAAGACCTGCAATATGGGCTGGCCCTGTATCATTTGTAAGGATTAACTCAGACGACATGCATAATTGATAGAAATCCTCAATCTTTGATTCATTAATTTTATTTTTAGAGTCTGGACACAATTTAATTATTTCATTAATTGTATTTATATCCAAATCAGATCCTGTCAGATAAATTTCATAGTTTCTACTAACTAAATACTTTGCCACTTCAGCATATTTATCTGAAGGCCATTTTTTATATTCTCCAGATTTAGAGGTCCCTGGGATAAAAATTACTTTTTTTGATTGTTTTGTATTACCTTTAAGCATCCAACTTAAATCAGGCTTTAAGTAAGTATTTATTTCCAAATATTTTAATTGTTCTTGATGATTTTTAGTGATGTGTTGAACACCAAGTTTTTTTTGCTTATATTTGTAATCTGAAAATTTTCTTGCAGATAAGATTTTACATTTAGTAAATATCTTAATAAACAAATTATAAATTTCTGTTCTTGTTGAGTTTTGTAAATCAATTAATAAATCTATTTTTTTTTCTTTAACTTTTTTCAAAATATTTTTTACTGAAGGGAAAATTGATATCCTATTATCAACTAAAATTTCATTCACATAAGGTAAGTTTTTAAAAATTTGTTTATAGTTAGACTGTGTAAGTAAATATATGTTCGAGTTTGGATAATTTTCTCTTAGTGTTTTAATAGCTCCAAATGATAAGACTAAATCACCAAGTGAACCATGTTTAATTACTAGAATATTCATGAATTAATTAAATGATTATAAATGTCCAAAGTTTTTCTGCACATGAGATCAGATGAGTAATTTTTTTCTACATAAGATCTTCCTTTTTTTGATATTTCTTTATAATTTTTTAAAGCATATTTAAAAGTTTTTTGGAATGATTTAAAAGAGTTAACATCAAATAACAAATTTTTATTAAAATTGAAAAGTTGCTCTTTAGTACCACCTTGATTAGGAGCTATAACAACTTTAGATACGGATAATGCCTCAGAAACAGTTCTACCAAACCCTTCGGGTCTCTTAGAGATATTTACAACCAAGTATGCCTCTTGATACAGTTTTTTTACATCTAATGTGGGTTTATGAATTATAATTTTTTTTGATATATTTAATTTATTAATTAGTAATTGTATTTTTTTTTCTTCTTTACTTTTATTTAAAGATACAATGTGAATATTGAATGTGTCTTTGTGCTTTTGCTGCAATAATGAAAAGTAATTTAGTAATAATTCATGCCCTTTCCAACTTGAAATCCTTGAGGGTATAAAAATATTTTTACTCATAAGTTTTTTTCTCGATGGTGAAAAGTAATTTGTATCTACACCTCTTGGAATAACATGTAGTTTAGTTTTATCATTAAATTTATGCTCATATGTTTTTTTGACAAAATTTGAGTTAAAAATAATAGCATCACCTTTCAATAAAAAACTGTTATACCAATCTTTTAAAAATGACTTAGACTCATATTTGTTGTGAACACTTGTAACGACTTTTATATTTAAATTTTTAATATATTTAATAAGAAAAAAAGCTGGTGCTCTTGAAGAGATATGTACTAAGTTTATTCTTTTTTGTTTAATTAATTGCTTTATTTGGATTTTGATTTTGTTTTGATCAAAAATGTTTTTAAATTTGCTATTATTTAATTTTATTATTTTTAAACCTTTAACATTAAAATTTTTATTGCTATTTTCACATAAAATATAGTTGTCAATTTTTTTTTTATTGAGATATTTTGCAATATCTCTCACACCAGTCTCAATACCTCCAATGCCCATGGATGGAATTATTTGTAAACAAGTTATTTTTTTTGTATTTTTAATTTGTGTCAAAACTAAGCTTTTATAAAAAAGATGATGTTAAAATATCTTATAGATATTACAAAAGAAGTAAAAAAACTCTGATCTTTTTACATGGCTTATTATCAGATATGAGTGGTAAAAAGTCCAATTTTTTAAATAATTATTGCAAAAAAAATAAAATTTCATATTTGTGTTTTGACTTTCAAGGGCATGGTAGATCTAGTGGTGAATTTACTAACTTTGGTATTAGTGATTGGTATAATGATTTAGACAATATTATAAAATACCTAAAAATAAAAAATTTTATTCTGGTTGGCAGCAGTATGGGTGGATGGGTTGCTATCATATATGCTTTGATACATCCAAGAAAAGTTACGAAACTTATTGGCATAGCCCCTGCACCAGATTTTACTACAAAGTTAATTTGGAAAAATTTTAATACTCATCAAAAAAATAAAATTAAAAATAATAAGATCGTTAAACAAAAGGTTAGTTCTGATTTTAATTATTATTACTCTCCAGCACTTTTTAAAAGAAGTAAAAAATATCTAATTGAAAATATTAAGGGTAATTTTTTAGGAGAAACTATTTTCCTTCATGGGGGCCAAGATAAAGCTGTTCCATATGGATATAATGACAGTTTCAATTTTAGTAAAAAATTTAAAAACTTTAAGAATATTTTAATTAAACATGCAGATCATAGCCTGTCTGATAAAGAGAGTTTAATAACACTATCTAAATTTATTTAAGCTATTTTTGATTTTTTTGTAACTGGAAATTCTAGTTTATCAATCACTTCATCAGGAACAACGTGAGCAAATTTTTTGATCTCAGAGTCATAATTTTCAATAATAAACTCAGCTCTTTTTGATTTAGTCTCTTTATAGAAATCATTTAAAAGATCTAGGAGGTGGTTTTTCCATTCTTTGTTATCTACTTCATAAAGTCCAATGGTTTCCATGTTCATCAAATCAGAAATATTCTTTTGTTCAGAGTAAATAAAAGCAGATCCACCAGTCATCCCAGCACCAAAGTTATCGCCAACATCTCCTAAAATAATTGCAGACCCACCTGTCATATATTCACAGCCATTAGCACCACATCCCTCTACAATTGCTAATGCACCGGAATTTCTGACACAAAATCTGTCACCTGCTTGACCAGAAGCATATAACCTTCCATCAGTCGCTCCATAGAGGGTGACATTTCCAATAATTACATTTTCATGACTAGGTTGAGTAAATGAATTTCTAGGCTGAACGATAATTTTTCCTCCAGAGAGACCTTTGCCTACATAATCATTAGCATCGCCAAACACTTTTAAAGTAAGACCTTTGACGGCAAATGCTCCCAAGGACTGACCAGCTGAGCCTCTTAGTTTTAGAGTAACATGATCTTCAGATAAGGTATTCATTCCATATTTTCTTGTGATGATGGATGAAATTTTAGTTCCTATTGTTCTTAATGTATTTTGTATATTATATGTAAGTTCAATTTTTTGACCTGAGTTAATAAAGTCTTTTCCGTCTTTTTCAAACTGATCGTCAAGTGTTTTTGGTACTTCATTTCGTTTTTTTGGTGAATGGTAATCATAGATTTTGCCATCATCAATCTTTGTTAATATTGGATTTAAGTCGAGATTATCTAAATCACTGGATCCATAATGAATTTGAGATAATAATTCTGTTTTACCAATAATATCCTTTAAAGATTTGTAACCTAAAGAGGCAAGAATTTCTCTGACTTCTTCGGCAATAAATGAAAACAAATTTACAACTTTTTCAGGAGTACCACCAAATTTTTCACGAAGTTTTTCATCTTGGGTACATACACCAACTGGACATGTATTTGAGTGACATTGTCTAACCATAATACATCCCATTGCTACCAACGATGCTGTACCAATTCCATATTCCTCAGCTCCTAATATTGCAGCAATAACAATATCTTTTCCTGTTTTAATACCTCCATCTGTTCTCAGAAGAACTTTGTCTCTTAAACCATTCAAAGCTAAAATTTGGTGAACCTCACTTATTCCCAACTCCCATGGAAGGCCAACATACTTAATACTCGACTGAGGGCTTGCCCCTGTTCCACCAGAGTGTCCTGAAACTAAAATTACATCAGCTTTAGCTTTTGCAACTCCAGCAGCAACAGTTCCAATTCCTGATTGAGCAACTAGTTTTACACAAACTTTCGCTATTGGATTTATTTGTTTTAAATCGTAAATAAGTTGAGCAAGATCCTCTATAGAATAAATATCATGATGTGGAGGGGGGCTAATAAGCGTTACACCTTTTGTACTATGTCTTAATTTAGCAATTAAATCAGTAACCTTAAATCCAGGTAGTTGACCGCCTTCTCCAGGCTTAGCACCTTGGGCTATTTTAATTTCTAATTCTGAACAGTTATTCAAATATTCTGCGGTCACACCAAATCTTCCGCTTGCAACTTGTTTAATTGCTGAACTTGGATTATCACCATTTTTTAATTTGGAATATCTTCTTGCATCCTCTCCTCCTTCTCCACTATCTGACTTTGAACCTATTCTGTTCATTGCTATAGCTAAAGTTTCATGAGCCTCAGGGCTAAGAGCACCAAGTGAAATTCC
>ENA-OSEY01001175-OSEY01001175.1-marine-metagenome-genome-assembly--contig:-NODE-1175-length-18467-cov-6.170691_pt1 | contig 18467 bp, 18 predicted proteins | sample MGYA00248465_ERZ534230 | MGnify/ENA primary metagenome ERZ534230 (study PRJEB26409, sample SAMN06344110) | marine metagenome | isolation source: Sea water from surface | place: Atlantic Ocean:Southern...
TTTGTATTGGCTCATTGGCCATTTCTTCTTCTGTCAACTTTAGCAGCTTTTTTCTTTGTTATTTTCAATAGTGCATCCATTTGGATCACTGCCACAATGATTAATAATATCTTAATTGATTTCAATGAAATGTTGGTCGAAAATCAGCGACTTTCAAGCTTAAGTGAATTAACAATGAATGATAGGCTTAAGTTATTTTCCAATAGTTTACTTTTAAAAGATACAGCCATAAGCACAGTTTCAGCAGTTTGTGTTGCACTTATTGTAGTTTTTTCGGCAAAAAATATATCGTTGTATATAAAAAATATTACCCTTTCAATTGTTCAATACCGATTAATACGTGACTTAAGAAACAAGCTATACAGCCACTTCCATTATCTTTCTTTATCCTATTTTAACAAAAATAAATCTGGAGAATTAACTGCTGTTTTGGTAAATGATATTGATAATATGAGAAACTCATTATCTATCATGTTTCAAAAGTTATTTGTTGAGCCAATCAATATTATCATTTTAATGAGTTTGCTATTTATTGTGAGTACAAAACTTGCTTTAATTGCACTTTTAATTATACCGGTTAGTGGTATAATAATTTTTGGTATTTCTCATAGTATTAGAAGAAGATCTGCAAGAAGTCAGGCTCAATTAGCTGGAATGACTTCTATGATAGCTGAAACAATTGGTTCAATGAGAATTGTTAAAGCTTTTGCTACAAAAGGTTTTGAAATCAATAGATTTGCTAAAGAAACCCAAAAGTATTATAAATTGATGTTAAGAAGAGATAGGTTAAGATTTGTTTCTTCTCCTGTTTCTGAAACATTTGGTGCAACTATTGCAGCCTTATTATTATGGGTAGGTGCAAGAGATGTATTAGTTATTGAATCAATTAGCTCAGAAGATTTTTTAAGATTTATTCTTTTGCTTTTTAGTTTATTTCAGCCGTTAAAAAACTTAACCAACGTTGTAAATGAATTGCAAAATGGACTTGCATCCGCAGATAGAGTATTTACAATAATGGATATTAAATCTGATATACAAGATGTTGATAATGCTGTAGAGGTAAATGATTTAAAAAACACACTATCTTTTGAAAATGTATCTTTTTCTTATGGAGATGAGAAAGATAAAGTGTTAAATAATATCAATTTCCAGATAAATAAAGGAGAAATCCTTGCCTTAGTAGGTCCTAGTGGAGCTGGAAAATCTACTTTAGTAGATTTAATACCAAGATTTTATGATACATTAAGCGGTTCAATCAAAATTGATGGAAAGGATATTAAAAAACTTAAGATTAATTCTTTACGATCTTTGATGGGAATTGTCACTCAAGAAACATTTCTTTTTGATGACAGCGTTAAGGCAAACATTGCATATGGTGTTGAAAATATTTCTGATGATAAGATTAAGGATGCAGCAATAGCTGCTAATGCTCATGAATTTATCAAAGAGCTTCCTGATGGATACAATACTATTATTGGCGAAAGAGGAGTATCGCTATCGGGAGGACAAAAACAAAGAATTGCTATAGCAAGAGCAATTGTAAAAAATCCTCCTATTTTAATATTAGATGAAGCTACGTCATCGCTCGATAGCGAATCTGAAAAGCATGTTCAATCAGCAATTGAAAATCTAATGAGTGAGAGAACAGTATTTGTAATTGCACATAGGCTTTCAACAGTACACAATGCTAATAAAATCTTAGTACTAGAAAATGGACAAATTGTACAAGAAGGTAAGCATGATGAGTTGGTAAATATTGATGGATTATATAAACAATTACACAAAATGCAATTTCGAACTTAAATTATCCTAAGCAATGGGGAAATTAAAAGAACATCTATCAAAAAAAATTCCGGATTGGAGATATAATTATCGTCAACTTCTTGATGAAAAAGGCGATACTGTAACAAGCACTGTTACTATTGATAAAGCTTATTCTGGAATGAAAGGTGTCAAGGGTATGATATGTGACACCTCATCAGTTACTGCTGATGCTGGTCTTCATGTAAGAGGAAAACATATTCTTGATCTAGTTGATTTAAAACCTGAAGAAATCCTATACTTATTATTAATTGGTGAGCTTCCTGATGCAGATGCGTTACTTGATTTACAGCATGAGTTAAAGGAGAGAAGTACTGTCCCAGATTACGTTTGGGATGTTCTTTCTGGCATGCCAAAAGATTCTCATCCTATGGCTATGTTTAACACAGCAATTTTATCAATGCAAAAGGAAAGTAAGTTTGCTGAAGCTTATGACTTAGTTGTTTCTAAAGGAGATTATTGGGAAAGCACTCTTGAAGATGGTTTAAATATCATTGCTAAATTGCCTGCTATTGGTGCTGCTGTTTATAGAACTAGATTTGACAAGGGAGGCAGGTTAGAAGCAAGCGATTCAGTTGATTGGTCTGAAAACTTTTTACAAATGATGGGAATAGATTATTCAGATGATATGTTAAAAATGATGCAATTATATTTGATGCTTCATTGTGATCATGAAGGTGGAAATGTCAGCACTTTTAGTGCATTAACTGTTAATTCTGCTTTATCAGATCCATACTATTCATTATCTGCTGGCTTGAATGGTCTAGCTGGTCCTTTGCATGGCCTTGCAAATCAAAATAATTTGAAGTTTGTTTTAGATATTTTAGATCATTACAAAGGTGTGCCATCAGATGAACAGCTAAAAGAATTTTCATGGGAAAGATTAAATTCTGGTAAGGTTATTCCAGGTTATGGACATGCAGTACTAAGATGTCCTGATCCAAGATTCACTGCATTTATGAATTTTGGTAAAGAACACATTAAAGGAAGTGATGTATTTGATGTAGTTTCAAAATTATTTGACATTGTTCCTGATGTTCTTAAAGAGCATGGGAAGGCAAGAAACCCATGGCCAAATGTTGATGCAGCATCCGGTTCACTTTTATATCATTATGGTATTAAAGAATTTCAGTTTTATACTGTCTTATTTAGTATGTCAAGATCTCTTGGAATTGTGTCTCAAATGGTTTTAGCTAGAGCAATGGGAATGCCTTTGACTCGTCCAAAATCTTTAACGTATGAGGCGTTGAAAGAGCTTTAATTATTAATGCTTAAAAAAGATAAAGTAAAATTCATCATAGAAAAGCTTGATGAACTTTACCCTACAGTAGAACCTCCTTTAACTCATTCAAGCAACTTTACTTTACTGATTGCCGTATTACTTTCTGCAAATTCTACTGATAAGTCTGTGAACAAGGTTACACCATATCTATTTAAGATTGCTAATACTCCAAAAAAAATGTTAGAACTTTCATACGAGGATTTATATCAAATCATTAAACCTTGTGGTCTTGGGCCTGCCAAAGCTTCTAACATTTTAAAATTATCAAAAATGATAATTGAAATTCATAATGGAAAAGTACCTAAAAATTTTGAAGAGCTTGAACAATTACCTGGAGTGGGACATAAAACAGCTTCAGTAGTAATGTCCCAAGCATTTGGATATCCTGCTTTCGCTGTTGATACGCATGTTCATCGTTGTATGTATAGATGGGGATTATCTAGTGGAAGGAGCGTTGTTCAAACTGAAAAAGATGCAAAACGATTATTTCCAAAAGATCGATGGAGCAAGTTACACTTACAAATTATTTTTTATGGTAGAGAATATTGCCCTGCTAAGAATTTTAACCCAAATGATTGCCCTATTACAACTATTGTTGGAAGAAGGTCATTATTTAAATAAATTATTGTATCTATGAATTCAAAAAACACAACTTTTTTAACAAAAGTATTTTCTTTTTGTGCTGCACACCAGTACGGAAATGAAAAATGGACTGAACAGGAAAATTGGGATGTATTTGGAAAGGATACAAGAGTACATGGTCATAATTATACCTTACATGTAACAGTTACTGGAAAAGTTAATCCTGACTCAGGGTTTCTTGTTGACTTGGGCCATTTAAAGAAAATTGTAAATACACATGTTGTTGATGTGTTAGATCACTCTCAGTTTGATAAAGACATTTCATGGTTTAAAGGAAAACAGCCTTCTACGGAAGTATTAGTTACTTTTATATGGGAAGAAATTACAAAACGTTTAGAAGGATGTACTTTGCATAGAATTCGTATAGAGGAAACCCCAACAATTTATACTGATTACTATGGGCCAATTGATGAATGATTTTCAAGAACGATTATATCTGATTTTTACTGGAATATTTATTGCTTCTTTAGTTGCCTGCAATTTGATATTTCAAAAATTCTTTACGTGGAATTTTCTAGGCTTAACTTTTGAACTTTCTGTAGGGATAATAGCATATCCGGTAACTTTTTTGGTTACAGATCTTATTTCAGAGCTTTATGGGAAGAAAAGAGCAAATCAGGTTGTTATTTCAGGTTTTTGTGCTAGCGTTTTTACTACATTATTAATCTTTATCTCAATGAATGCTACTGCAGCTGAGTGGTCGCCAGTAGACTCAGCAACATTCAATAAAGTTTTTGGTCTATCTGCGCCAGCATTTTTAGCATCTATGATGGCTTATTTGACCGCCCAGTTCATTGATGTACGTATTTTTCATTTTTGGAAAAGATTAACTAAAGGCAAGCATTTATGGTTAAGAAATAATGCTTCTACCATGTTTTCTCAATTAGTTGATACATCAATGGTATTACTAATTCTTTGTTCAGCGGGAGCAATAGGTTGGGAAAGATTTGGAAGTTTATTACTTATGGGTTGGTTATTTAAAGTTATAGTTGCATTAATAGATACACCAATTATCTATTTTTTACTATGGGTTTTAAAAGATAAAATAAGACCAGCAAGTTATTTGGAGGAAAAATGAACGACGATAAACGAAAAAAATTAGAAGCTAATACAAAAAATTTATTAGAGCTTTTAGGAGAAGATCCTTCAAGAGAAGGGTTGATAAATACACCTAAAAGAGTGGCAAAAGCTTGGGATTTCTTAACAAAAGGTTATTCTGAAAATCTTGATGAATTAATTAATAACGCAATATTTGAAGGTGAATCAAAAGATATGGTTATTGTTAAGAACATTGAGTTTTATAGTCTTTGTGAACATCATATGATACCTTTTTATGGGAAAGCCCATATTGGGTATATTCCAAACGGCAAAATTATCGGACTTTCTAAACTTGCTAGAATTACAGATCTTTTTTCTCAAAGACTTCAAGTTCAAGAGCGATTAACTAATCAGATTGCACTGTGTCTTCAAGAAGTCCTAAACCCGCGTGGCGTTGCAGTGGTGTTAGAAGGTAAACATTTTTGTATGTTGAGTAGAGGCGTTCAAAAACAAAATAGCATTGCAACAAGTAGCTCTATGTTAGGAATCTTTAGAGAAAAAGAATCAACAAGAAACGAATTTCTTAAATTAATTGAAATGAATAACATCTAGGATTCGCTTGAAAAAATATCAATTAATAATTGTTGGCGGTGGACCAGGTGGCTATACAGCAGCTTTTAGAGCTGCAGAACTTGGAATGAGTGTTGCAATTGTTGATGATAATGATCTTGGTGGTGTGTGTTTAAACTGGGGTTGTATACCAACAAAATCGTTATTAAAAAATGCTGAAGTTTTTGAACTAATCAGTAATGCAAGCTCTTATGGTATTGAAGTTGGTAAACCTAAACTTCATTTTGAAAAAATCATTGATAAAACCATCCAAGCAAGAAAGAGATTATCTAAAGGACTCCATTTTCAAGTTAGAAAGTTGGGAGTAGATTTTTTCCCTGGTTTTGCAACTTTTATTGATCAAAGCACAATTGAAGTTGATGGAAATACCCTCCATGGAGAGACATTTATCATTGCAACAGGGTCTAAGGCTAAACACTTACCATCTTTAGATCATTCGAGTAAACATATTATGACAGCAAAAGACATTTTTAACCTAAAAAAATTACCAAAAAGCATGACAATCATTGGCGCTGGTGCTATTGGAGTTGAGTTTGCTTATTTTTTTAATGCCTTAGGATCAAAAATTACACTCTTAGAAGCACAAGAAAATATTTTACCGAACGAAGATATTGAAATTTCTCAATGGATGCATAAAGTTTTAAAAAGAAAAAAAATAGATATTCAAACCAATACCATTGCAACAGATATTAATGATGAATATGTATTAGTGTCTATTGGAGTTGAGGGGAATTCAAATGGATTTGGATTAAATAAAATTGGAGTTGAAATTGACAAAAACCAGCATATCAAGGTTGATCAAAATGGTAAAACAAATATTGATAACATTTTCGCAGTTGGCGATGTCATTGGTCCTCCTTGGCTAGCTCATGTTTCAAGCACTGAAGGTCTTTATGTTGTTGAACATATTGCAAAACTTAATCCAAAGCAAATTGATTATGACTGTGTACCTGCGTGTACCTACTCAAAACCAGAAATTGGATCTATTGGTTTAAGTCAGAAGATTTTAGATGAACGTGGTATAGATTATAAGGTCGCAAAATCATTTTTTAATGCAAATGGTAAAGCTGTAGCTAGCAATTCAACAGAAGGATTTATTAAAATATTAGTTTCAAATGATAATCGCATTTTAGGAGCTCATATTATTGGATCTAATGCTACGGAAATGATTTCTGAATTTAGTCTAGCAATGAGAAATAATTTATCAGTAGAAAATATTTTAGATTCAATTCATCCACATCCAACTTTTTCTGAAGCTATTTTTGAAACATTGATGCACTTGAAATAAATGCTCATCCATATTCAAGATTTAAAAAGAAAAAATTATTTAGATACACTTCAAATTCAAGAAGATTTACGCAACCAAGTATTAAAAAATGATACAGACAATCATTTAATTCTTGTAGAGCATGACCATGTATATACTCTTGGTAAAAATGCAAATTCTACTAATGTTTTAAACAAAAGTTGTGAAATCATACAAACGCAAAGAGGAGGGGACGTGACTTATCATGGACCTGGACAGCTAGTCGCGTATCCAATAATAAATCTCAAAAAAAAGAAAATTGGAGTAAAATCATATGTTGAAATGATTGAAAAATTAATATCTAACATTCTATTTGATTATGGACTTGAACCACATGTTCCAATGAAGGAGACTGGCGTATGGATTGAAGATAGAAAAATAGCTAGTATAGGTATACATGTATCTCGTGGAGTTACAATGCATGGATTAGCAATCAATGTAAATACTGACCTTACCTATTTCAATAATATAATTTCTTGTGGTATCGAAGGTGTTAAAATGACTTCATTAGATAAAGAACTTGGAAAAAAAATTCGAATGAACGATATTAAAAAGAGTTTAATCACTCACTTTAACCAAATTTTTTAAAGAAAATGATTCATACAAAATTACATAAACCAAAAATAAACATCTCAACAGATAAAAATTATAAAACTGTTAAAAAAATGGTTCAAGAAAGCTATCTAAATACAGTTTGTGCAGAAGCCAGGTGTCCTAATATTTATGAATGTTGGAATAGGAAAACTGCTACCTTGATGATTTTGGGTGATACCTGTACAAGAGCTTGCGGATTTTGTTCAGTTAAAACAGGAAAACCTACATGGAATGATCCTTTAGAACCACTAAGAGTTGCACAGGCAGTAAAAAAAATGGGCTTAAGACATGTTGTAATTACTTCAGTTGATAGAGATGATTTAAAAGGAGACTATGGAGCATCAATTTGGGCTGATACAATTAAACAAACCAAGAAGATTAATCCCGAATGTACCGTAGAAGTACTTACACCAGACTTTAAAGGTTATGAACCAGCTTTAAAAATTGTCTTTGATGCAAAGCCAGATATTTTTAGTCATAATGTGGAATGTGTTGAACGTATAAGTAAAACAGTAAGAGCTCAAGCAAATTGGAAAAGATCTTTAGGAGTTCTAGAAAAATCAATCCAATATGGATTAAGAACCAAAACAGGAATTATGGTTGGTCTTGGTGAAAAAACTAAAGAAGTAAAGAGAACTATGAAGCAAGTTGTAGATTTAGGAGTACAAATTTTTACAATTGGTCAATATCTTCAACCAACTAAAAATCACTTAAAAGTGCAAGAATATGTATCTAAAGAACAGTTTGAAGCATATAAAGAATATGGTTATTCCATTGGATTTAAGGTGGTGGAATCAGGTCCTTTAGTTCGTAGTTCATATCATGCAGATGAACAAGCAAGGATGGTATTTAATAATGGTTAATAGAGTTTTATCTTTAGTTGCCATATTATTTTTCTGTGGATTTATTTCATTTATTGCTATTAATGGTACCAACGAAATTTATGGCAAAAATCAAGTGCAGAATATTACTTATAAACTTCCAGATTCATGGGAAGCAAATGTTTCTGACAAACAATTTAGACTTTTAGAACTATCTTTAATTGATGGTGGAGATTTTAGCGTAGTTTTATTTGCAAACATTCAAGGCACTGCTGATCAAAATATTGATAGATGGATTAATCAATTTCAAATTGAAAATTCAAATATTGAAACAATAAAGGATACTTTGAGTTCAAAATATATTAGTACAGTTGAGCTTTATGGTACTTACGAAGTTCCAAATATGGTTAACAGAAATGCTCCAAAAGAATTAAGAACGGAGTACGGACTTTTAGGTGGAGTAATTGAATTTGGAAATAGTATTTATTTCGTCAAAGCAGTTGGAAAGAACAATTTAATTAAAGCAAATAAGTCCAATTTTAATGAATTTATTTATTCAATCTCATTAAAATAGCATACTTTAATGCCATAATGGCATAGATTTAGCATTATTTTTACAATAAAATAGATAAAATATGAAAGGCATAGTTTTTGCAACTATAATATCATGAATATGGAAACAAACAAACAATATCCAGTAATGCCGTTAAAAAATACGGTATTATTCCCTCAACAAGTTATACCAATTTATGTTGGTAGAGAAAAATCATTGAAACTTATTGAAGACCTTCCAGATGATAATAAATATCTTGTTGTTGTTGCACAGCAGGATGGGTCAATTGAAGATCCTAAGGAAGATGACTTATACTCTTACGGTACTTTGGCTTTAGTTCTTAAAACCTTTGACATGCCAGACAATAGTAAATCTGCAATTGTTCAAGGAGTAGATAGAGTTAAAATATTAAAATTCAATCAAGGTGAATCATATTTCATGGCGGATATTGAAAGAATTCAAGAATCAATTACAACTCCTGATGTTCAAATTGAAGCACTTGCAAAGAATTTAAAGAATTCATTCACGGAATTAATAAAAATATCTCCAAATTTAAACGAAGAGCATGCAGGAATGCTTTCAAATATTGATCGTCCTTCAAGATTAGCAGATAGAGCTACTTCATTATTATCTGTATCTAATTCTGAAAAACAGCAAGTTTTAGAAGAACTTGATGTACGAAAAAGAGTTGAAAATGCAATAAATCTATTACAAAAAGAAATTCAAAGAATAAAACTTGGAGAAGAAATTCAATCCGAGGTTCAAGATGAAATTTCTAAAACTCAACGTGAATACTATTTGCGTGAGCAAATGAAAACTATTCAAAAAGAGCTAGGAGAAGATAGTCAAACCGTTGAGCTAGATGAATTAAAAAAGAAGATTGAAGATGTAAAAATGAGCGATGAAGCAAATAAAGTTGCTAACAAAGAACTTGATCGTTTAGGTAGAATTTCACCTCAATCACCAGAATATTCTGTAGCAAGAACATACTTAGAATGGCTAACTGAATTGCCTTGGAGTAAATCTAGTAAGGATAATTTAAACGTAAAAGAAGCTCAAAAAAGATTAGATCAAGATCATTACGGACTACCTAAAGTGAAAGAAAGGGTATTAGAATATTTAGCTGTTAGATCTTTGAAGAAAAAAGTAACTAAAGAAGAGACAGTTAGAGGACCAATACTTTGTTTTACAGGCCCTCCTGGAGTTGGTAAAACATCTTTAGGAAAGTCTATTGCAAAGTCAATGGGTAGAGAGTTTGTAAGAATATCCTTGGGTGGTGTTCGAGATGAAGCGGAAATTAGAGGTCATAGAAGAACGTACATTGGTGCTTTACCTGGAAGAATTATTCAATCTTTAAAGAAAGCAAAAACCAATAACCCTGTATTTATGCTTGATGAAATTGATAAGCTTGGTTCAGATTTCAGAGGAGATCCTTCATCAGCAATGCTTGAAGTATTAGACCCAGAACAAAACCACGCTTTTAGTGATCATTACCTTGAAGTTGACTTTGATTTAAGTAAAGTAATGTTTATTGCGACAGCAAATTATCCTGATAACATTCCTCCTGCACTTTATGATCGTATGGAAATGATTGATTTCCGAGGATATATCGATGATGAAAAAGTACAGATTGCAAAAAAACATTTAATTCCTAAACAGATTAAAGAAAATGGACTTACTTCAAAACAAGTCAAGTTCAATGATACAGGAATTAAAGAAATTATTTCGTCATACACTAGAGAATCTGGTGTAAGAAGCTTAGAAAGAGAGATTTCTAATGTACTTCGTAAAGTAGCAGTAGATGTAGTCAATAAAAAACTTAAGACAGCTAGTATTTCTAAAAAATCTGTAAATGAGTATCTTGGAATTCCAAAATTTCAATCAGATTTAGCAGAAAGAACCACAAAACCTGGTGTTGTAACTGGAATGGCATGGACAGCTGCTGGCGGAGATATATTATTCATCGAATCCAGTAAAATGAAAGGTAAAGGTGTTTTAACCTTAACCGGTCAGCTTGGAGATGTTATGAAAGAATCTGCATCAGCTGCATTTACATATGTAAAATCGCATACTGATATTTTGAATCTTAAAGATGATTTTGCTGATAAAATGGATATACATGTTCATTGTCCTGCAGGAGCAATTCCAAAAGATGGACCATCAGCAGGAGTTGGCATGTTTACTTCTCTTGTTTCATTATTAACTAATAAGCCAGTCAAAAGTAAAGTCGCAATGACTGGAGAGATTACTTTGAGAGGAAATGTATTAGCTATTGGTGGAGTTAAAGAGAAAGTAACAGCTGCTCATAGAGCAGGTATAAAAACTATTATTTTGCCTCACGCTAATAAAAGAGATCTTGAAGAAATTCCAGAACATATAAAAAAAGATTTATCCTTCCATTTTGCAAAGGAAGTGATGGATGTTATTGATGTAGCAATTCCTAATCTTAAAAAATAGTTTTAATTAAAAGAGTTATTAAAAAAAGGCTACAATAGATGTAGCCTTTTTCATTTTTAGCAGGCTGCTACAAAAGCAATAATACTTAAAACCCCTAAAAGAACCATAGGAGGTATAGGTACTTCATCACTGAACCCTCTTACTTTATTAAGAACAACAAAGCAAATAGTTGTTACAAGCCCTATTCCAATTGCACATAAAACAACGCTTGCAGCTGCTGGTTCTAAGTTGCGAGACATGAATGCTATTAAAGCAACTGTTAAGACCATCCCTCCAAGAGCTGATCTAATTGCAGCAGCAGGATTCACTGCTTCTTCATGTAATTCACCCATTGCATTTTCATTAAATTTTTTAGGAGCAATAAACTTAAATAGTCCTAGAAGAGTTAAAGCAACTGCAATGATCGTAAAAGCCAAACTTGTTTCCATTTTAATCCCCTTTTTTACGTTTTTAAAACTTTAATAATATAAACAAATTTTTTTGGAATTTCTTGTATTGTAGTTTAACTTTTCGACTCGGGCGATTAGCTCAGCTGGTCAGAGCGCCTGCTTTACACGCAGGATGTCGGAGGTTCGAATCCTTCATCGCCCACGTTTTATATGAAACACCTAATAATTATTTTCCTATTATTTCAAACAATCATTTTCCCTCAAAATGTTATAATGCTCGATCCGTCAAAAAAAATTGGAATTGATAATTGGGGAATAGTAAATGATGGTGTCATGGGAGGTATTTCACAGTCTAATATTTATCTCAATGAGGAAAATAATATTATTTTTGCTGGTAATGTTTCTTTGGAAAATAATGGTGGATTTGCATCTATCAGAAGAGGATTTGATGGGAGTCAATTAAAAGAATCTTCTGTATTCCTGCTTAGAATAAAAGGTGATGGCAATATCTATAAATTTCGCTTAACAATGAAGGGTAGCTATGCCAACTATTCTGCTGATTTTAAAACTACGAAAGACCAATGGATGAATATTGAAATCCCTGTTGAAAATTTCAAACCCTATTACTTTGGTAGAAGTATTAGAGCGCCAAAATTAAAAGCTAACAAAGTAAATTCTATGGGAATTCTTATTTCTGATAAACAGGAAGGAGATTTTTTATTAGAGATTGAATATATAAAAGCTTTCTAATTAAATTTTTTGATGGGAAAACTTTTTTACAGATTTATAATTCTTATTTTTATTTCTTTAATCTTATCTTGTTCTGGCGGTAGCTCTACTCAGTCAGTTGAAGATGTTGGAGACGATACTTCAGGTGAAAATTCAGGAGGAAATGGTGGCGGAGTTATTCCTGAGCCTGTTGCAAGCTTTACTGTTTCATCATACGGAGGAGAAGCTCCAGTTGATATTACATTCACTAGTACATCTACCGGAGAAATTAATTCTTGGTTATGGAACGTAGATGATGATGCAGATTATGAAAGCAATTATTATTCATTTACTCATACTTATGAAAATTCGGGAACATATGATGTATCTTTAATAGTAACTGGTCCTGGCGGTCAAAGCACTTATACTCAGAATGACGCAATAACTATTACTGAGCCAGAAACTACTGTAGAAACTGGATTATTTAGTCAATCGATGACCTATGACAATGTTAATAGAGAATATTTAATATATATTCCTTCATCATATGATCCAAATTCTGCAACTCCAATTCTATTCGCATTCCACGGATTTGGTGGATATAGTCAATATTTTATTAATACAGCAGATTTTAGATCTTTAGCTGATCAGTTTAATTTCATTGCAGTTTATCCTCAAGGCCTTATTTGTGGTGGTGGAACTACATGGAATACTAATCCTCCAGGAGGAGATAATAAATGCAGTCAAGATGATATAGGGTTTTTTGCGGCATTACTTAATGAGATATCAGGCAATTATAATATAGACGCATCAAAAGTGTTTTTAACTGGGTACTCAAATGGAGCTGATTTCTCATATTCTATGGCGTGCTATCAAAGTTCATTAGTTACAGCTATTGCTCCAGTTTCAGGTTTAATGCCAATGGTAGATGCATCATCAGAATGCCAGCCAAGTCACGCAACTTCAGTAATGATATTTAATGGAACTATTGATTATTCCAGACCTTACAATGGTATTGATGGATATATGATGAGTGTGGATCAAACAGTCGCTTATTGGTCTCAGTATAATAATACCGATTCTTCACCGCAAACTAATATTGTTGGAGATATTGAAAACTATACCTACTTAAATGGAGATAATAACACCACTGTTGATTTATTTAAAATTGTAAATGGTGATCATTATTGGTTTAATTTGTCTTACAATGGAAATTCCATGGAGGAACTAATGTGGAATTTTTTCTCAAGTAATTAAAACCTCAAATAATGCCTTTGCAGTAAAAAAATGATATATTGTCTTTATGGAAAAAACTGCAATCATTGCACTTGGAGGGAACGCTCTCTCAGATAAAAGTCAAGCTGGTACTATAAATGATCAGTTTAGTAATACTAGAAAATCATTGACTGAAATTATCAAGTTTTTAAAAGAAGACTATAATATCTGTATAACTCATGGAAATGGTCCGCAGGTTGGCGATGAATTACTTAGAATGGATTTAACACAAAATGAAGTTTCTCCATTGCCATTAGGAGTTTGTGTAGCTGGTACTCAGGGGACTATTGGTTATATGATACAACAAACCTTCCAAAATATATTAAACCAAGAGAAAATTGATAAGGAAGTTGTAACATTAGTCACGCAAGTAGTTGTGGATCCCAAACATCCTTCCTTGAAAAATCCAACAAAATTTGTAGGTAAGCGTTTTACAAAACAAGAAGCAGAAAAAAGAGCAAAAAATATGGGATGGATTGTGAAAGAACAAGATCCTGGAGAATGGAGAAGGGTAGTACCATCTCCAGATCCAGATTTTGTAATGCATGGTATAAGTATTAGAACACTAGTTCATGCTGGAATTGTTGTGCTTGCTGCTGGAGGTGGGGGTATTCCAGTTTTTGTTGATGAAAATGGAAATTTTAATGGTATTGATGCTGTTATTGATAAAGATTTAACAGCTGCAAAGCTTGGAAGAGTCATTCGAGCTGATGAATACTACATTGTTACAGATATTGATCAAGTATATTTACACTACGGCACTGAAAATCAATCTCCAATCAATCAAATGACAGATGTTGAAGCAAAAAAATATCAAGAGGAAGGTCATTTTCAACAAGGAAGTATGTGGCCAAAAATTCGTTCTGCTATCCACTTTTTAAAACATCATGGTAAAAAAGTAATTATTACCAATATTGATAATTTGCAGGATGCAATTGATGGAAAAGCTGGAACAACTATAGTAAAAGAATAATGGATTTATTTTCTGCGAACCAATTGATGTGGACAGCTTTCATTATTGGAAACAGTACACCATTATTATTTATTACATTATATAAAACACAAAAAATATCAAGAGAACTTTTCAATCTATATTTTCTGGGTGTATTGGTAGGTCTAACCTGGGAAATTCCTTTTGCCTTAGCAGGAAAATCATTTCATTTAATTTTAATCGATTGGCCAATAGAACTTCCATTAGTTAGAAATATTACTTACTCATTTATTGATGGATTGATATTCCTGGGTGGAGTTTATTTAGCAAAAGCTTTTTTAAAAAATAAAAAATTTCTTTACAATTATAATTCAACTGCATTATTTATAATGATTCTTTGGGGAAGTTTTTCTGAATTTTTAGTAGACCTAAATGGAAATGGAAAACTTTGGCTGTTTATTGAAAATTGGTATAACCCAGTATTCATAACAATAAATAATAATAGTTTAACTATTATTCCTCAACTTATTTGGTTTGTAGCTCCAATTCTATATTACTTTACTGTTTTGAAATGTCTATCAAAGAAAATATAAGAAACAAAAAACGATATGATAGATCACTTCTTTCTGATGCGCATCTAGCTAGATTATCTGATAATTTTTTAACCCAATGGATGAAATTTTCGAAAGAATTATCTTATCAATCAATAGCAATATATTATCCATTTGATAATGAAGCCTCTCCGCTTGAAATATTCAACTACCTTCAATTAAAAAATAAGGAAGTATTACTACCCGTCATTGAAAATAATTCAAAAACATTGTTATTTGCTAAGTATGATATGCAATCTGAGCTTGTAAAAAATAATTTTGGAATTGTTGAACCAAAAGATAAAGAGTTTGTAGATATTGAAGATATAGATATTGCATTAATACCTTGTGTTGCTTTTAATGATAAATTATTTCGCTTAGGAATGGGCGGTGGTTTTTATGATAGGACATTTTCTAAAAAATCATCAACTATTTTGATTGGCATGGCATATAGTTTCCAATATGAAAATGAGTCATTTCAAGAAAAACATGATGTAAAGATGGACTACGTTATTACCCAAAAAGGTATATTAAAATAATTAATTTGGCTTTGAAGCTTGATAGATATTTACAATACCTAAAGATAAATATTTTATATTAATATTTTCGAAACCAGCTTTCTCTAAAATTAATTGAAATTCTTTTCCATGCGGAAAGTGTTCTGCTGAGGTCGAAAGATATTGGTAAGCTTGTTGATTTTTTGCGATTATTCTTCCCAAAATAGGGACAACAAATTTTGTATATAAAAAATATCCAAATCGAAATAGAAAAAAGGAAGGCACAGCAGTTTCAAGGATGATTAATTTTTTCCCAGGTTTTAGAACACGTTTAATCTCACGTAATCCCTGATTTAAATCTTCAAAATTTCTAACCCCAAAACCTACTGTTGCTACGTCAAAAGTATTATCTTCAAAGCTCATATTTTCTGCATCCTCTAATTTGAATTTTACATTCGTTGTTTCTGATACTTTAGTATTTGCTATGTCTAACATCATTGATGCATTATCTACTCCAATGACTTCCACATTATCATTTGCGAAACACAATGCTATATCTCCAGTTCCTGTTGCAATATCTATTATTTTACTTGGATTATCTTGCATTGAAAGATGATATACTATTTTTCTCCAATTCTTATCCATATTCAATGTCATCATTTTGTTGATTTGATCATATCTTGATGATATATCATTAAACATGTCTTTTACTTGAATTTTTTTGGAATCTTTTTTTGATTTATCAGGTTTAATCATGTGAAAAGATAAAAAGAAGGGCTGGTAATTCACTAGACCTTTTTAAATGTTTATGATTAAAGTATTTATTCCTATTTTTTTGTATGAATAATATCCCTAATCAATTTTTTTATTCCAAGAAAGAAGACAGATTAAATGTTATTTCGCATGGTATAGGGTTTATTTTAAGTATCGTAGGATTAATCTTTTTATTAAAAAAAGGTCTACAAGATTTTGATATAACACGTTTTTCAAGTTTTCTTATCTATGGTTTAAGCCTATCCATAATGTATATTGCTTCAACATTGTACCATAATTCAAAAACTCCGGAAAGCCGATATCGATTTAGACTTTTTGATATGATATCCATCTACTTATTAATTGCAGGTTCTTATACTCCATTTACTTTAACTGTTTTAATTGATAATGGAGGTTTAACACTTTTTATTTTGGTGTGGTTAATAGCTATTTCTGGTATAATTTGGAAAATATTTACTGTTGGAAAATACAATCTTGTCTCTACAATTTTATATATGTTTATGGGCGGTCTTTGGTTATTTTTCCTTGATGCGTTTATAAGTGATATACCTCCAAATGCATTATCATGGATTTATGCATCATGTTTGACTTATCTTATCGGTGTCTTTTTTTATCTTGCAGATTCCAAGATAAAATACAACCATTTTATTTGGCATATTTTTGTTATGCTTGCTAGTGCTTTTCATTATATCTCCATTTACTTTTATATTTAGCATCCTTATTTTGATGAAATGAAAAAATATTCTGTTCCAAAAAATTTCCAATCATCTGTTGGACATAACAATCTTGATAACTATCAATCTTTAAGAAAAAATGCAAAGCAAGATTCAAATTTTTATTGGGAGTCAGTTGCAAATCGCATTGACTGGTTCGATAAGTGGACCACTGTTAATAATACAGATTATTCTAAAGCGCATATTGAGTGGTTTTCAAATGGAAAGTTAAATGCATCTTATAATTGCATAGATAGACATATTGAAAATGGCTTAGGAGAAAAAACAGCTCTTATTTGGCAATCAAACGATCCTACTATTTCAAAAAATGTCACGTACAATGAATTATTAGAAAAAGTTTCGTTATTTGCTAATGCATTAAAACGAGCTGGAATTAAAAAAGGTGATCGTGTATGCATTTATATGCAAATGATTCCTGAAGCTATTGTAGCAATGCTTGCTTGTGCACGAATTGGAGCAGTGCATTCAGTTGTTTTTGGAGCATTTTCAAGCGACGCCTTAAAAAATAGAATTAATGATTCAGAATGTAAGCTACTTATTACGCAAGATAACGGAGTACGTGGATCCAAATTTGATATTCCAATGAAAGAAAATGCAGATAAAATTGCAGATGAATGTCCTTCGTTATCAACAGTAGTTATGGTTGAACGTTCTGGAAATGATATGATTATGAAAGAAGGGAGAGATATCACTTGGAGTCAATTTATTGATGGTTGCTCAAGTGAATGTCCTGCTGAAGTAATGGATGCAGAAGACCCATTATTTATTTTATATACTTCCGGGTCAACAGGAAAACCAAAAGGGGTAATGCATACAACAGGAGGATATCTTGTATATGCTTCACATACCCATGAATTAGTTTTTGATTATCACAAAGATGATATTTACTGGTGTACAGCTGATATTGGATGGATTACAGGTCATTCATATATTGTCTATGGACCATTATCTAATGCAGTAACTCAAGTTATCTTTGAAGGAGTTCCAAATTACCCAGACTTTGGAAGATTTTGGCAAATTGTTGAACAACACAAAGTAAATGTATTTTATACTGCTCCAACCGCACTACGTGCATTAATGAAAGAAGGAGATGACTGGGTAACAAAATATGATTTATCTAGCTTAAAAGTGTTGGGAACAGTTGGTGAACCTATTAAATCTCCAGAATGGCATTGGTATTTTAACGTTATAGGTAATGAAAAATGTCCTATTGTTGATACATGGTGGCAGACTGAGACTGGAGGAATTTTAATGTCTCCAATTCCTGGATGCGTTCCAACAAAACCAGGATCAGCCACATTACCATTGCCAGGTATTATTCCAGCAATCCTAGATGAAGAAGGAAATGAAATAATAGAAAGAAATACTACTGGTTATCTAGTCATGACACAATCCTGGCCTGGACAAATGAGATCGGGAGAGCAC
>ENA-OSEY01001176-OSEY01001176.1-marine-metagenome-genome-assembly--contig:-NODE-1176-length-18465-cov-3.532032_pt1 | contig 18465 bp, 20 predicted proteins | sample MGYA00248465_ERZ534230 | MGnify/ENA primary metagenome ERZ534230 (study PRJEB26409, sample SAMN06344110) | marine metagenome | isolation source: Sea water from surface | place: Atlantic Ocean:Southern...
TGCGTGAATCGAGCTGTACCATGAAACTAAAATTAGATAGTTCCTTAACACTAATTTCGCTGATTTTATTACCTATTATTGAATAAATTTCAATTGATCCAGAACCACTAAACCCATTAAGGTAGATATTTCCGTTATTATATGAAACGTTTTTGTCAGTTTGTAATAAAGGTCTGAAAGTTGTAATATTGGAGTGAGAGAGATGCCTTGCAGAAGCAATACTAAAATTTGTTAACAGCATGAAAAGAAGTAGTTTTCTAATCATAGGCATTTGTTATTAACACAAATTTACTACTTTTTTAGAAGTTATTATAATTTTTTTAACAATATAATATGCACTCAATCAATGATTTAAATTATTTATTAAGAAATACATGAAAATTGTTAATAAAATAACTTTTAATATAGTTTTTTTTTGTTTGATATTATCTTGTGATAGGTTTATGCCCGATGAGGAGGGAGTAATTGCTAGAGTAGGATCGAATTACCTACACATAAACGATTTAAAAAGTGAATTGTCTAATTATAAGGACAAATCTGATAGTCTAATCAAATTAAATAGTTTAATTGATGATTGGGCTCTAAATGAATTACTTATAGAACAAGCAAAATTAAACCTTCTAGAAAGTGACATACTTAAATTGGAAGTTTTAGTTAATAATTACAGAAGAGATTTGTATTCAAATACTTATATAAAGTCAGCCCTAAATAAGAGTCTTGATACCCTAATTAGCAATTTTGAAATACAAAATTTTTTAGAGAATAATCAAGAGCTCTTTAAACTAAAAGCTCCGCTATTTCAAGTGCGGTACATTCATCTTCCACCTGATAATGTTGATCAATCTGAGATTCAAAGAAGTTTTCAAAGATTTAATGATTTTGATATAAAGTTTCTAGATTCTTTATCATTTCAATTTTATAGTCATATACTTTCTGACTCGATTTGGATTAATAAAAGTAATTTGACTTCACAAGTTATTTTTCTAAACCAAAAAAACTTTAACACATATATTAGAAAATCTAAATTTTTTAAAATTGAAGACACATTAGGAGTATATTTGTTTTACGTTAAGGATTTTTTAAAAAAAGGTGATATTGCACCAAACACGATTTTTAAACCGACAATAAAAAATATAATTTTAAATCGAAGGAAGCTTGATTTTATCAAAAAATTTGAAAAAGATATTTTACAAGATGCTATTAAGTCGAAAACATTTGAGGTATATTAAGTTTGTATTACACGCATTATTGATAAGTTCCATTTCATTTTCCCAAAGTGAAAAAATCAAAATAGATGGAGTATCTGCTGTTGTCGGTGATTACGTGATATTGGAGTCGGATATCGATAAAACATTAGTAGAAATGAAATCTCAAGGCATACCTACTAAGGGAGTTACTCGATGTCAATTATTGGGAAAACTAATGGAGGATAAATTATATGCTCACCATGCAGTCCAAGATAGTTTAGAGATTAGTATTGAGGAAATATATAGTACCGTAGATCAAATTATAGATAACTTTACCCAACAACTAGGTAGTATTGAAAAAGTATTAGAGTTTTATAATAAAGATGATGAATCAAGTTTTAGGCAGGAGATTTTTGATATAAATAAAATTCAAAAACTTTCAATATTGATGCAACAAAAAATCGTTCAAGATATTGAAGTAACTCCTGAAGAAGTTCGAATTTTTTTTGAAAGTATTCCTAAAAGTGAGTTACCAATTTTCGGAACTGAACTAGAAATTTCGCAAATAGTAATTGAACCACAAGTTAGCGATGCAGAACGCGATAGAATTATCAATCAATTAAAGACCTTTAGGGAAGATATATTGGAACGTGGATCGAGTTTTGCTTCGAAGGCTATATTATATTCACAAGATCCTGGATCAAGATCATCTGGGGGTAAATATACACTTCATAGAAAACGCCCAAGAATGGTTAAAGAATTTCGAGATGAAGCTTTCAGTTTAGAGGAAGGAGAAATATCAGAACCTTTTAAAACAGATTTTGGGTGGCACATACTAAAAGTTGATAAAATCAGGGGGCAAGAAGTTGATATAAGACATATATTGTTAACTCCCAAAATAGAACCAAATCAGTTGAAAGACGCAAAAAAGAAGTTAGACTCTATTAGAAAAAGAATAATCGATGATGAAATTAATTTCAAAAAAGCTGCTTTAGTTTTTTCTGATGAAAAAGAAACAAAATTTAATGGTGGAATTTTAATCAATCCTCAAACAGGTGATAATAGATTTGAACTTACAAATTTAGATCCAACCCTGTATAGTCAAATTAGAAATTTAGATGATGGAGAGGTTTCTCAACCTATAATTGAAGAAGAACGTTCTGGATTGAAAAAATATAAAATCCTAAAGGTAAGTAACCGTTACGACGAGCATGTAGCGAATTTTTCACTAGATTATTCAAAGATTAAATCTCTTGCATTAAAAGAGAAGCAGCTAAAACTTATTCAAAAATGGATGAATGAAAAAATAGAAAGCACCTATGTTAATGTTAGCAAGGAAAGCAGATTGTGTAATTTCACAAATAATTGGGTTAAGAAATAAACTACTTAAGATATTTAAAAGGAACCCAAAGCATACCAAAGCATTCTCCTTTTTCTTTATTTATATTTTTATGATGTATTTTGTGAGCCCTTCTAATTCCTCTGGCATATTTATTATTAGAGTTTCTAAAAAGTTTAAACCTTTGATGAATAAAAATATCATGTACTAAAAAGTAAGTTAGACCATATAGAAATATACCAAAAGCAATAGGAAGACCAAACCAAATGCCATAATGGCCCCATAATAAAGCAAATCCTAAACTTACAATAGCATAAAAAATAAAAAAGAAGTCGTTTCTTTCAAACCAAGATTTATGATCTTTTATGTGATGATCTTTATGAAGAGACCAAAGAAATCCGTGCATAATATATTTATGTGAAAACCATGCAACAAACTCCATAATTACAAAGGTTAAAAGCGTGACAAAAATCCATAAAAATTTTATTAACATTACAGCAAGTTTAATCTGTATTTCAGGTAACTACGAGCAAAAACACTTACCTTTTGATAATTAGGGACTCTGATTCTACTTTTTTGTATACTCATTGACGGTGTTTTTTTTAATTTCGCTAGTAGTTTAGTGTAGTATTTATAAGCAGTATAGACTCCAAAACGAGCTTCGTTAGGTAATTTAAAAATTCCACTTAGAGCAATTGAAAAGTCATTTTCGATTTCATTTATAATGTTGTGTTTCGTTTTTTCATCAAATTGAGTAAAATCAACATTTGGGAAATAAACTCTTTCAAGATTCTGAAAGTCATTCTTTAAATCTCTTAAGAAATTCACCTTCTGAAAGGCAGAACCTAATGACATAGCGGCTGGCTTTAAATTCTCATAGTCACTTTTTTTTCCCTTCACGAAAACTTTTAAACACATTAAACCCACAACATCAGCAGAACCATATATGTATTCTTTATATTCTTTTTCAGTTTTGTATGCATTTTTATTTAGGTCCCAACGCATGCTTTTCAAGAATGCATGTATTAATTTATGTTCTATACTAAAAGCATTTACTGTCTTTTGAAATGAATTGAGTATTGGATTTAAACTTATTCTGTTATTTATACTATAAAATAAATCTTCTTCGAATCTGTCTAATAATTCTTTTTTTGGAAAGTCATGAAATGTGTCAACAATTTCGTCAGCAAATCGAACGAAACCGTAAATATTATAAATATGGTTTCGTATCGATGGATCTAACATTTTAGTTGCTAATGAAAAGGAAGTACTGTATGATTGAGTAACAATTTTGCTACAGTCTTCACTTACAGAATCGTAAAGGCTCTTCATTATACTATGATTACATATTTTAGATAAATATAAAGATATTTAACTGAAGAAATAACTCTAAACTAAAACGTCTTCAGAGAAATATTTAAATACGAATGACTCAACTGACCTAAACATTTCAATTTTTTCAGGAAGTGCCTCTTTATCAATTGCAATTTGTTGGGGACCAAACAATATCAATTTTGAATCTTGTTTATCTAAGATTTTGTTGTAAAAGGTTTGTAAATAGGGCATTATTTCATCTTTACTCGGCTCAACTGTAATATAACTTACAAAATAATATTTTGTTTCATAGGAATATAGTGTCTGAAGACTTGATGTTTGTAAGGATTGCCCTAGAAATATGGTGCGATATCCCTTTGATAGTATTAGGTAATTGAGATAAAGGATCCCGAGTTCGTGGATTTCATTTTCAGGAAGAAACAAAACAAAAATAGGATGATTCGGTTCAAATTTATTTTTCTGTAAATATTCTGTCTGCAAATGTATTTTTTGTTTGACTAGGTTAGTAATAAAATGCTCGTGTGAAGGAGATATAGCGCCTGTTTGCCATAAAATACCTAGCTCTTTCATCAATGGCATAAAAATATTCATGAAGAGATATTCAAAATTGTGATGCTGTAAAATTTCTTCATAGTTTGTATCAAATAATTCATAATCAAAATTTATCATAGCAAGTTTAAAAGCATTTATTGATACCTGTTCTGAATTAGCTTTTAAAGCGATACTTCTTACAAGCTTTGGAATTTCAGAGTCATCTAAACTTGCTATTTTAGAAATTTTGAAACCATGATTGTATAATAAAGTAACATTAAGAAGTTTTCTTAAACTGTCGAGGCTATATCTTCTTATATTGGTGTCGGTTCTTTCGGGTTCCAACAAATTATAACGTTTTTCCCATATTCTTAATGTATGAGCTTTAATACCCGAAAGATTCTCTAAGTTTTTTATACTGAATGTGCTTTTTACCCTTTCCATATGTTCAAATACCATTATAAAAGCTTAAACAAATATAAAAAAAAAATTGAATGATTACAAAGAGTGCGCACGAGAAGACTCGAACTTCCACGAGATAATTCTCACTAACCCCTCAAGCTAGCGCGTCTACCAGTTTCGCCACGTGCGCTGGAATGTGACTTGGCTGGGTCTCGAACCCAGGACCCTCTCCTTAAAAGGGAGATGCTCTACCAACTGAGCTACCAAGTCAAATGCAAGTGATTCGGCTGGGTCTCGAACCCAGGACCCTCTCCTTAAAAGGGAGATGCTCTACCAACTGAGCTACCGAATCTTTTAAGCCTGCAAATATAATATCAAATATGAATTTATCATTCTCATTTAATATAAATTTGCATTAGTTTTTAAATTTTTATGAACATCACAAAAATAATTTTGGTGGGATACATGGCATCTGGTAAATCTGCTGTTGGTAAGGTGTTACACAAGTTATTAGATTATGATTATTACGATCTAGATAATTTTATTGAGAAAAATTACAACACAAGCATAGAAAATATTTTTAAAACAAGAGGAGAAATTTATTTTAGAGAAATAGAGCGCAAGTCTCTCGAAAAAATTATAAGAATAAAAAAGAATCTTGTACTTTCATTAGGGGGAGGAACACCCTGTTATTTTGATACTATTGATTTCTTAAATTCATTTAATGAAACAAAAACTTTTTTTTTAAAATCAACAATCAACACGATATATAACCGTCTTAGAAACTCAAAAATTAAAAGACCTCTAATTTCACATTTAAAAACGGAATTAGAAATTAAAGAGTTTATTGGGAAACATTTATTGGAAAGAAATCATTTCTATGAAAAGTCTGAAAAAAAGATAAACACCGATAGTAAAACAATCTTAAATATTGCCAATGAGATAATTAAATCTTTAGGTTAAAAAAATCCCTGGATCAGGTCCATCTAAAATTACGCTAATGTGTTCATTTATGGTTGTCGCCAATGAAATTCCTTTAAAATCAGCTTTTATAGGAAATTTTTTATGGTTTCTGTTAACCATTACCGCAGTTTTTATAGATTTAACAGGAGCCTGTAAAAAATATGATACTGCATAAATCAGAGTTTTACCTGTATTCAAGACATCGTCAACCACTACAACCGAATTATTTTTTAAAACATTTAAGGGTTTATCAGAATTGATTTTATTTAGAGGATTTTTTTTGTCAATATATAGTGTTATTAACTCAACTTTTATCTTACTGATTGAGCTTAATGATTTACCAATTAATGAACTAAGAACTTTCCCTTTCTCTCCAATCCCAACAATAAATATGACCTTCTCCTCAGAATTACTTTCATAAATCTGATAAGCAATCCTCTCAATGCTTGAATGTATATCTTTTAAATTTTTGATCTTACTTCCGGTTGATTTCATTGTTCAATATTATTGTAATTTTTTTAGTTTTTTTTATTAAGATCATCTATTTCTCTTCTTTCTTTTTTTGTTGGTCTCCCTTTTCCTGGATCTCTTTCTATTCTGCATGAGAGTTTTTTAAGATTTTCTCTATCTAAAATATACTTATCGGTTGTTTCACTAATATAAAGATTTACTAATTTCGGTCCCATACGTCCCGCAGGAATATCTGTAATTCTATATGTACGCCACATTTGATTTTTTCTTATCTGTAACGTATCATTGATGATAACTTCTTTGGAGGGTTTAACTAATATGTTATTAATTTTTATATTACTTTTTTTACACCAAGAACTTGCTAAGTTTCTTGATTTAAATTGTCTTACACACCACAAAAATTGATCAATACGCATGTTTAAAACTTAATTAAGAAGTTCGCAAAAATAAAGTAAAATTGTATCTTGGACGTCAAAAATAGAGTATTCTTGAAAAAGATATTTTTTTCTATAATTATATTTATAACCTTGCTTTCTTCGTGTAAAAAAGAAGAAGAAATTGCGCTTCCTAGAGATGTCGCAGAACAAGCCTCTGAAGAGGAAGTAAAATTAGAAGAGTTTTTATCTTCACATTTTTATAATTATGAGCAATTTCAATTTAGTGATTTTCCAATCGAAATATCAATAGACACCATTGCACCGCCGAACGATAATAAAACAGCACTGATTAATCAAGTAGTAAAAAAAAATGTAAAGGTGAAGACTTCAAGTGGTGATTTAATTGATCATCCAATTTATACTCTTGTAGCAAAAGAAGGTTCTGGCCAATCACCTTCTAGAGCTGATTCAACCTACGTTTCATATGAAGGTATATTATTAAATAAAAACCAATTTGACAGGTCTTTTGAGCCAATTTGGTTCGATTTAACTACTGTGGTAAGAGGATTTAGAGAAGGACTTGGTGCCTTTAAATCAGGAGATTTTACTGTTGATCAAAATAATATAGCAACATTTTCAAATTATGGTCAAGGCATAATATTTATGCCATCAGGCCTTGGTTATTACAATCAAAACTCAGGTGCCATTCCGGAATACTCACCCCTAATTTTTATAATCAATCTGTATTTAGTAAAAAAAACAGATCATGATGGAGATGGTATACTCTCAGGCCTTGAATATGATAATGACGGAGATGGTTTGCCAGATGACACCGACGAAGACGGTTTAGCGGACTATCTTGATCAAGATTAATTATAACTTATATGAAAATCCAATACTCCAAATATTTGACTGCAGATCAACATTACCGACAATAGGTATATTGTTTTTTTCTAATAGAGATATTTCATTTGAATTTAATCCTCTATCATATCTTATGTCGGCATTTAAGGGACCTAAATGTAATCGAATTCCTACATGAAGACCTAAATCAGCATTTTGTTGAACTTCAGATAAACTTACTTCATTAATTTTAGGATTGAAATTATATTGAAAATTTGGCCCTCCAAATGCGCTTAGTATTGGTATCAATTTATAACCTAACGAAACTGGTATTTCTAATTTAGATTGATTTAGTTTTAACGAATTGAAATTTCTGTTTTGAAGTGAAAATTGAAACTCAGGCCTTATGTAAAGAAATAATAATTTTAATGAAGCGTATCCACCAATAAAATAACCTGTTAGATTCTCTTTTAGGTTTTCTGCTGAAGTAAAATCGATAACGGCGTTTTCTATTTGGCCAGAGGCAGTTATATTTATACCACCTTTAATTCCGTATTCGAGTTGAGCAAAACTAACTGTTGATGTTAAAATTAAGAAATAGAAATATTTTTTAATTTGATTCATATTATTTCATTTACAAGCGTTTTTTTAGTTCTAAAACTTTTTGGATAATGGCGTCTTTATTTAATCCATATTTGGCCATTAATTCAGCAGGTGTACCAGATTCACCAAAAGTGTCTTGTGTAGCAACAAATTCCATAGGAGTTGGATACTTAGTGGCCAGTAAACCTGCAATACTTTCACCTAAACCACCCATGTAGTTATGTTCTTCAGCACTTACAATACACCCCGTTTTTTTTACTGAATTTAATATAATATTTTCATCTAGTGGTTTTATTGTATGAATGTTAACAACTTCTGAGTCAATATCATAATTTTTTAATTCAACAGAGGCCTCTAGTGCTTCCCAGACAAGATGACCTGTTGCTACAATTGTTACATCAGAACCCGGTCTAAGAAGTATTCCTTCACCTATTTTAAAACTAAGATCATTTGTAGTAAAATTTGGAACAGCTGGGCGCCCAAAACGTAAATAAACTGGACCTTTATATTCGGCCACTGCTAAAGTAGCAAGTTTTGTCTGATTGAAATCACATGGATTTATCACTACCATTCCAGGAATCATTTTCATTAAACCAATATCCTCTAGTATTTGATGTGTAGCTCCATCTTCTCCGAGGGTTATGCCAGCATGTGAAGCGCATATCTTTACATTTTTATTCGAATATGCAATAGATTGTCTTATCTGGTCATAAACGCGTCCTGTGGAAAAATTAGCAAATGTACCAGTAAAGGGAATCTTTCCACCAATTGTTAAACCAGCAGCAATTCCCATCATATTTGCCTCAGCTATACCAACCTGAAAAAAACGGTTAGGATTTTCATCGATAAATGTTTGCATTTTTAAAGATCCAACTAGGTCCGCACACAGGGCAACTACATTTGGATTAATTCTTCCTAATTCAGCCAATCCTTCTCCAAAACCGGAACGCGTGTCTTTATTTCCCAGATTTGAATATACTCTCATTTAGATTTTTGATATTAATAATCACCAAGGGTCTCTCTATTTTGATTTAATGCAACTGATAATTGTTCGTCATTTGGGGCTTTTCCATGCCATGCGTGTGTATTCATCATAAAATCAACACCATTTCCCATTTCTGTTTTCATTAATAAAACAATAGGTTTTTTCGAGCCGAGATTCGATTTAGCAAGCTCAATATTTTTAATAAGGTGTGGAATGGAATTTCCATTTTCAACCTCATGAACTTGCCAACCAAAAGCAATAAATTTATCTTTTAAACTACCCATTGGAAGGACATCGTCAGTACTTCCATCAATTTGTTTACCATTTAAATCAATTATTGCGATCAAATTATCAATTTTTTTCCCTGCTGCAAACATAATAGCTTCCCAATTTTGTCCTTCCTGTAACTCACCATCACCCATAAGAACATATATAGTTTTTGGATCGTTATTTAATTTTTTTGATAATGCAGCACCTATTGCTACTGACAGTCCCTGTCCAAGCGAGCCTGATGCAATCCTAACACCTGGAAGTCCTTCATGTGTTGTCGGGTGACCTTGTAATCTAGAGTTAATAAGTCTAAATGAATTAAGTTCCTTTACAGGAAAAAATCCTTTCCTAGCTAGTACACTATAAAAGACTGGGGATATATGTCCATTTGATAAAAAAAATAAGTCTTCATTTTTACCATCCATAGAAAATGGAAGGGTATATTCCATTTGATTAAAGTATAGTACAACAAAAAGCTCAGTACAGCCCAGTGAGCCCCCAGGGTGTCCTGAATTTACTTTGTGAACCATCCTTAGTATATCTCTTCTAACTTGAATTGTTAAATTTTCTAAAAACTCTAGATTTGACATATAAAGCAAATGTAACTTAAGTCAAAGCATTATCAAAGGTCAATTTCCGAATTTTCTTATGATCTATCATTAAATAATTAACAATTATAATTTCGTTTAAATTTTTTTATTAAGACACTATATTTGCAAACAATGGAATTTCATATTATAAAATCTGACAACCATACTAATGCGAGAGCAGCAAGACTAATTACTGACCATGGTGCAATCGAAACACCTATTTTTATGCCAGTTGGAACTATAGGTTCAGTAAAAGGAATTCATAATAGAGAATTACAAAATGATGTTAATGCAGAAATAATACTAGGAAATACATACCATTTATATTTAAGACCTGGTGTAGAAACAATAAAAAAATCAGGAGGTCTTCATAAATTTATGGGCTGGAACCTTCCAATTTTGACAGACTCAGGTGGATATCAGGTTTATTCACTTTCTGCGAATAGAAAGATTAAGGAAGAGGGCGTAAAATTCAAGTCACATATTGACGGATCATACCACATGTTTACTCCAGAAAATGTGATTGAAGTACAAAGACAAATTGGAGCTGATATCATTATGCCTCTTGATGAATGTACACCATACCCTTGTAGCTACGAATATGCAAAGGAGTCTATGGATAGAACCCATAGATGGCTTAAACGTTCATTAGAAAAGCATAAAAGATTACCCTTTACATATAAATACAATCAAGAACTTTTCCCCATTGTACAAGGAAGTGTTTATTCTGAGCTAAGAAAAGAATCTGCTCATTTTATTGCTGAACAAAATGCTTATGGCAATGCTATAGGGGGGTTGTCAGTAGGGGAGCCAGTAGATGAAATGTATTCTAATACAAATGATGTATGCGAAATACTTCCAAAAAATAAACCTCGTTATTTAATGGGTGTTGGTACACCTATAAATTTATTAGAAAATATTGCTTTAGGAGTAGATATGTTTGATTGTGTTATGCCAACAAGAAATGGAAGAAACGGAATGATGTTTACTTCAGAGGGTACTATAAACATAAAAAATAAAAAATGGCAAAATGATTTTTCCCCACTTGATAGTTTTGAATATTCCTATGTTGATAATGATTATTCCAAAGCATACGTAAGACACTTATTTAGTGTTAATGAAATGCTTGGAAAACAAATAGTATCCATTCATAATTTAAGTTTTTATTTGTGGTTGATTCGCGAAGCTAGAAAGCATATCTTAGAGGGAAGCTATTATAGTTGGAAAGAAAAAATGATTAAAAATATGCAACAACGTATATAGTTGAAAATAATTGATTTATATATAATTAAACGTTACATAGGGACATTCTTGGTGATGATATTGTTATTCATTCCCATCGGAATAATGGTTGATATTGCTGAAAAAATTGATAAAATTAAAGAAAAAGAAGTACCACTAAGTAGCATTTTAGAGTACTACGTAGATTTTACATGGTATTTTGCAAATCTTCTTTTTCCTATTTTTTTGTTTCTTTCAGTTATATGGTTTACCTCAAAATTGGCAAATAATACCGAAATAATAGCAATTTTAAGTTCGGGAATCTCGTTTTTTAGATATTTAAGACCCTTTTTAATTAGCGCATCAATTATTGCAGTTTTTTCTTTTTTATCAGGTATGTTTATTGTTCCAAAATCTAACAAGGGATTTAATGATTTTCGATACAAATATCTTGTGAAAAAAGAAGCTAGAAATACTGATAAAGTATATTTACAAATTAATGAAAATGAATATATCTATGTAAATAGCTATGACCCTGTTCGCAAGCAAGCTTCAAATTTTACTTTGGAGCATTTTGAGCAAAATAATTTAAAGTTTAAAATTGCTGCTAGAAGAATCCGTTGGATTGAAAAGGATAGTATTTTTAGACTATCTGGTTATAAAAAGAGAGCATTTAAAGGAGATAAAGAAATTTACCAGGACTTTACAAGAAAGGATACAATATTTGATTTTGAAATTAATGACTTAGCTCCTGTTAATTATATAGCTGAAACACTAACTTATGGACAACTAAACAAATTTATTTACGAGGAAAAAAAAAGAGGATCTTCTCTTATAAATAATCATTTGTTAGTCAGACACAAAAGATGGAGCATACCGGTTTCCTCATTTATTTTGACATTAATTGCCGTAGCAGTTTCTTCTTTTAAGCGAAGAGGAGGTATGGGAGTTAATTTAGCATTCGGTATAAGTTTAGGTTTTCTTTTTATCTTTTTTGATAAGATTTTCGGTGTAATGGTTAATAAATCAAGCTTTTCACCTTTTCTAGCAGCTTGGTTACCTCTTATTCTTTTTGGGTTTTTAGCTTTCTTTTTGTTACGTCATGCTAAACGATAGAAATAAAAACTTACTACTGTATCATTTCATTGTTTTTCTTTACGGATTCACCTCAATTTTAGGTGTACTAATTTCGCTTGAAGCACTACCAATTGTAATTTATCGTATGTTAATTGGGGCCATAGGTTTAGCTATATTTTTTCTTATTATTAACCCTACCTATTTTAGGATTAATAAAAAGGTTTTTATAAAAGTTTTTTTTTCTGGAATAATTATAGGTGCACATTGGGTGACTTTTTTTTATGCAATTAAAATATCCACTATTTCAATCACTTTGAGTATGATGTCTGCTGGAGCTTTAATAACTGCGTTTATTGATCCTATTTATAACAGAAAAAAGATATCGCCTTATGAGATTTTTTTTGGATGTATAACAATTATAGGTGTTGTTGTTATATATAAAGCTGAATTTGAGCATTTAATTGGAATAACTATTGCATTATTTTCGGCTTTTATGTCATCCTTATTTACAATTCTAAACCGCGACTTAGTAAAAAGAAATAATTTTATAACCTTATCCTTTTATGAATTGTTGATAGGGGGAGTGGCTTGCCTAATTTTTTATTTTTTAACAAACGAATTTAAATTATTAGATTTTGAACTAAAAGGTTTCGATTTTTTATGGATCTTTATATTAGGAATTATTTGTACCTCGTTTGCTTTTAATGCCTCTATAAAAGTCTTGCGACATCTTTCTTCTTTTACAGTTATGATGATAATTAACCTTGAACCAATTTATGGTATAATTTTGTCTATTTTAATATGGAAAGATGAAGCATTTTTAAGTTTAAATTTCTATGTTGGATTTGTCATCGTTTTGTCATCTATTTTGATGGATACTTTCTATAAAAGAAATAAAGAGACTGAAATAATTTAAATCTAATTGTGAAGAATTTTTACATTTGTTTTTACAATCCAAGTATATGGAATATTTAGAATTTGAATTACCAGTTAAGGAGATGCATGAGCAACTCGAAAAATGTAAATTAATTGGATCAGAAAGTAATGTTGATGTGTCTGAAACTTGTTTACAAATTGAAAAAAAACTCGAAAAAGTAAAAAAGCAAATTTACGGCAATTTGACAGCTTGGCAACGTGTTCAATTATCGCGTCACCCTTCTAGACCTTACACTTTAGATTATATTAACTCGTTAACTAATGGGACCTTTCTAGAACTTCACGGAGACAGAAATGTAGCTGATGACAAGGCCATGGTAGGCGGCCTTGGTAAAATAGATAAACAATCATTCATGTTTATTGGAACCCAAAAGGGATATAATACAAAAACTCGGCAATACCGGAATTTTGGAATGGCAAATCCCGAAGGATACCGTAAAGCCTTAAGATTAATGAAGTCTGCTGAGAAGTTTAATATACCCATCATCACTTTTATTGATACCCCAGGAGCTTTTCCTGGTTTAGAGGCTGAAGAAAGGGGACAAGGTGAAGCTATTGCACGAAATATTTATGAAATGATGTCACTGTCAGTTCCAATTTTTGTTTTTATTATCGGTGAAGGGGCATCTGGAGGTGCATTAGGTATTGGAGTTGGGGATAAAATATTTATGCTTGAAAACACATGGTATTCGGTAATATCTCCAGAATCGTGTTCTTCTATATTATGGAGAAGTTGGGAGCATAAAGAAGAAGCTGCGGAAGCACTAAAGTTGACCTCAAAGGATATGTTGCAAAACAAGTTAATAGATAAAATCATAAAGGAACCTCTCGGTGGAGCACACTATGATAGAGAAGCAACATTTCTAAACGTAAAAAAAGAAATTCTTTCTGCATTCAAACAAGTTTCAAAAATTGAATCAAGAACAAGAGTCAAACAGCGGCGAAACAAATTTATTGGGATGGGTGAGATTTTAGAATAATTATGGTTCTTAACAAAAACGTATAACTTATAAACAGATCTTTTCCATAGATTGGGGATAACCATTTTATGAAGGCATTGATAAAATTATTTATTTTAGTTCAATGGAAAATAAAAAGTCTGAAGGTCTAAAAAAAATTGTAGAACCTACCGTTATAAATCTACAAAAAGGAAAAATACCTCCTCAAGCTGTTGAATTAGAGGAGGCTGTTTTGGGGGCAATGTTGATTGATAAAAAAGGTGTAGATGAAGTGATTGATATATTGCAACCAGAGGCCTTTTACAAGAAAGCGCATCAATTCATTTTTGAATCAATATATAGTCTTTTTCATGATTCACAACCAATTGACCTTCTTACTGTTTCTTCTGCGTTAAGAAAAGAGGGAAAATTAGACCAAGTGGGAGGTGAGTTTTACTTGGTTCAATTGTCACAAAAAGTAGCCTCATCTGCTCACATAGAATTTCATGCAAGAATAATTCTACAAAAATTTATTCAACGTAGTTTAATCAGAATTTCAAATGAAATTATAGAAACTGCATATTTGGAAAGTACCGATGTTTTTGATTTACTCGACCAAGCAGAATCAAAATTGTATGACGTAACACAAGGAAATATCAAAAAATCATCTGAAACGGCACAAAATCTTGTTTTAGAAGCAAAAAAACGTATAGAAGATATTTCTAACCGAGAGGGCTTAAGTGGTATCTCAACAGGTTTTGAAAAGCTTGATAAATTGACATCAGGTTGGCAATCTAGTGATTTAATAATAATAGCTGCTAGACCTGGTATGGGTAAGACAGCATTGACTCTTTCGATGGCAAGAAAAATTTCAGTTACAAAAGGAATTCCCGTTGCATTTTTCTCTTTAGAAATGTCTTCTGTGCAACTAATTACAAGGTTGATATCGGCTGAAACTGGGCTATCATCCGAAAAATTGAGAACAGGAAAATTAATAGATCATGAATGGCAGCAATTGAATATTAAAGTAACTGATTTAGAAAAAGCTCCACTTTTTATAGATGATACCCCTTCTTTGTCAATCTTTGATTTAAGAGCAAAGGCTAGACGACTAGCTTCTCAAAATGGAATTAAACTCATCATTGTCGATTACTTACAATTGATGACATCAGGCACAAATAGTAAAGCTGGAAACAGAGAACAAGAAATTTCAATAATTTCTAGAAATTTAAAATCTCTTGCTAAAGAACTTGACATACCAGTAATAGCATTATCACAGTTATCTAGAGCTGTTGAGACACGTGGTGGAACTAAAAGACCTATGTTATCAGATTTAAGGGAATCTGGTGCAATAGAGCAAGATGCTGATATAGTATCATTTATATACCGTCCAGAATATTATAATATAGATGAATGGGATGATAATGAACATACACCTTCTCAGGGTCAAGCAGAATTAATTGTAGCTAAACATAGAAATGGCGGTTTGGACAATATTAGAATGAAATTTATTCCTCATCTTGGGAAATTTGAAGATCTTGAAACATTCGATAATCCCTTTGAATTTCAATCTAAAATGAATCCTAATAGTAACGAAAGAATAGAATCTGGAAACTCAAAAGATTCAGATGATTTTGACTCAGAGTTTGATGATAATAAACCTGATAATCTCTCACCTTTTTAAATTTTGTTTAAATATCCATTTCCAACAAATAATCAGTTTGCAAATCGTTTCCCAAAAGAAAACTGTGCTGTCCAAATTTTTTAAAACCGTATTTTTTATAGAACCTAATAGCTTTAAAATTATTCTCCCACACACCCAACCAGACTTTCTTGTAGCCCATTTCTTTACCCATATTTAAAACTTTAGTTAAAAGTTTTTTTCCTAGACCCTTACCTTGAAATGCTGCGATTAAATATATTCTTTCAATTTCAAAACCATTATGTAGATACATTTTCTCCCTTTGGGAATCATTATAATTTAACTTTAAATAGCCAATAATTTTATTTTTTTGATAAATAAAGTAAAATTTAGAATTTGGATCACAAATTTCTTTTTTTAATTGTTTTATGCTGATTTTATTTTTTAGGTATAAACTAATATTTTCTCTAGTGTTTTGAGCTGCGAAGGTTTGCTTAAAAGTTTCTATTGAGATTGATCTTAAATCATTTAAATCATCAATTGATATTAATTTTAAAATAAAGGATTTTATCATTTATTTCAAGATTCCACTAATTTTTAGATCTGTTTTTAATTGTAATGGATCTTTAAAATGAATTGTTTTGATACCAAATTTATTAGCAGCTTTTATATTGCGAATATTATCATCTATGAAAATAGATTCGGTTGCTATTAAATTATATCTATTCAAAATTATTTCATAAATGTCAGAAAATGGTTTTCTGGTTTTTTCAGTACCTGATACAACTATTCCCTCAAATAAATGCAGAAAATCAAATTTTTTCAAAGCAATTGGAAAGGTTTCTGCACTCCAATTAGTTAAAGCCAAAACACGAAAATTATTTTCTCTAACAAGATTTTTTAATATTGTCACAACCTCTTTGATTTCTCCACCAATCATTTCCTCCCATTTGCCATAATACATTCTAATTTGATCTTCATATTCAGGAAATATTTTAATTCTGTCTTCGGTCGCTTTGTCAAGTGGATATCCTGCATCTTGATTTTCATTCCATTCAAAAGTGCATACTTTTTCGTAAAACTCCTTTAATTTTAACTTATCACCCTTAAACACTTTTAAAAAAACATAATCAGGATTCCAATCAATGAGTACTCCTCCAAGATCAAAGATTATGTTTTTTATATCTGGAGTACTATTTTTTTTGGTCATTTTGTTTTGTTGTCATTAAATATGCCTTTAAAAAAGAATCAATTTGTCCATTCATTACAGCATCAACGTCATTAACCTCGTATTGAGATCTAACATCTTTTACAAGTTTATATGGATGCATTACGTAATTTCGTATTTGAGATCCCCACTCAATTTTCTTTTTTTCAGCTTCAATCTTATTTCTTTCAGCAAATTTTTTTTGAAGTTCTATCTCATATAGTTGAGAACGTAAAAGTTGCAGCGCTTTATTTTTATTTTCTAGTTGTGATCTAGTTTCAGAATTTTCAATTATTATACCACTTTTCTTATGACGAAGTCTAACAGCTGTTTCTACTTTATTAACATTTTGTCCACCAGCACCACTAGCACGCATTGTTTCCCAAGAAATATCTGAAGGATTAATGTTAATCTGAATATTATCTTCAACTAATGGATAAACATAAACAGATGCAAAAGAAGTGTGTCTTTTTGCATTACTATCAAAAGGTGAAATACGAACTAATCTATGAACTCCATTTTCCCCTTTTAGCCAGCCAAATGCAAATTCACCTTCTAACTCCAAAGTTACGGTTTTTAATCCAGCAACATCACCAGCCTGATTATTCAGTTCTCTTATATTAAATTCTTTTTTTTCTGCCCACATTAAATACATCCGCATTAACATTTCAGCCCAGTCACAGCTTTCAGTGCCACCCGCTCCAGCAGTGATTTGTATTACAGCACTTAAATTATCACCCTCATCTGAAAGCATATTTTTAAATTCAAGATTTTCAAGTAGACCCAATGTTTCGTTATAAGTAATTAAAATTTCGTTAGGATTAGATTCACCATTTTTAGCAAATTCCAAATAAATCTCTAACTCTTCAATTTTACTTTTGAGTTCATTAAAATGAGTAACCCATTTTTTAAGGTTACGTAGTTTTTTCATGTGCTTTTCAGCTTCCTGAACGTTATTCCAGAAGTCTGGGGACAAAGATTTTTCTTCTTCGTTCTCTATTTCTATTTCTTTTGAATCAATGTCAAAGATAGCGTCTTAGGGCACCAAGGCGATTGATGATATCTTTAAACTGCTCGGTAGTAATCATTTTTAAATTTAAAAAAAATATATTAAGTCATAGGTTTCAACTTTTTACTAGTATCTTACTGTATATGATGTTATTAGTTTTTAGTAATTTTATTTTTATGAAAAGTTCAATGAAAATTAAGACATTATTATGCTTTTTGTTTTTCCTGGTTTCCAGCATCAATTCAGCGCAAAATAAAGGCAAATTAAAATCAAATAAATTTTCAGAAAAAAGTTTAACTTTTTCTGGCTTTTTTGATTTCACTTATAATTATGATAAAGATCTTATCTATTTAACAGTAAATGAACTTGAAAAGGAATTCCTTTATGTTAATAGTCTTAGTTCTGGTATGGGCAACAATGATATTGGCCTTGACCGAGGTCAACTTGGGAACCAGCGTATTGTATATTTCTCGAAATTTGGTGACAAATTGATGCTTATTCAACCAAACCTGAGCTATCGTTCAACATCAGAAAATACT
>ENA-OSEY01001177-OSEY01001177.1-marine-metagenome-genome-assembly--contig:-NODE-1177-length-18462-cov-7.316780_pt1 | contig 18462 bp, 16 predicted proteins | sample MGYA00248465_ERZ534230 | MGnify/ENA primary metagenome ERZ534230 (study PRJEB26409, sample SAMN06344110) | marine metagenome | isolation source: Sea water from surface | place: Atlantic Ocean:Southern...
AACCCTCTAGGTCCGTAATAATAAGGCTTGCTCCTTTTTGAAAAGCATGATTGCTAAATTGTATACCGTGGCTATTTGTTATATCCCCTGCCTTAGCGAGAAAAATATGACCTTTTTCGATCCTAAGTGAGTTAGTTTCTACACCCGTTATTTCAGGGTCCTGATTCTTCCAGTGCCCCTTCCGTTCAAGCTCTTTGATATTCAGATTTGAAAGTCTAGGCATAATTAATTCCTGTAAACATAATAAGCATACCTAAAACTTAGTTGCACCATGCCGTGGTATAACATTCATTAACGGCCCTGTTCTCTCTATTAATTTCCTAATCATAGGTACTACCGTACAACTCGCATATCTACATGGCTGCTGCAGAAAATTATTCTCTGGCTCATCTAAAAATGCAGCAATGACAAACTTGGGATCTCTAAGCGGAAATATACCAACAAAATTGGCAATGACCTTGTCTTTTTGATACCCTCTTTTGTTAAGAGATATTTTCTCTGCCGTGCCAGTTTTTCCACCAATTCTATAATATTTACTTCCCAAAATTCTTGCAGTTCCTCTTTGATCGGTAACTACTGATTCTAATAGTTTTAGGATTTCATCAGAAGTCGTTTTCTTTAAAACTCTAGATCCAGATTGGCTGTTATGGTTTTTTTTCAAAATAGTAGGCTCTATATCGAACCCTCCATTCCCTAAGATTGCATAGGCTTTAGCTAAATGTAGTAGTGAAACCGACATACCATATCCATAGGATACAGTCGCCAAGGTTATGTCATGCCAATTTTTTGGCAAAATAGGCCGTGTTGTATTTGCCTCTCTTAATTCCAAGCGCACTGGCTCCAAAAGCCCTAGTTTAGAGAAAATTTCTTTCAATCCTTTTTCTCCAACCATTAAAGCGAGCCTCGCAGATCCTACATTTGATGATCTCACAATTATCTCATAGATAGAACTCTCGCTGTTAAATTTATACTTATCTTCAATTTTTCTAGAGTTTATTCTAAATGCTCTCGTATCAATTAGGGAATCTAAAGTGAATAGATCTTTTTCTAAACCCTGAGCAACTGAGAATATTTTAAAAGTTGATCCCATCTCATAGACCCCTTGAACAACTCTATTAAAATAAATACTAGAATCCCTATCTTTTCCAAGCACTCCTCTTTCTTTATTAGCATTGAAGTCTGGTGAGGAAGCTAAAGCGACAATTTCACCATTATGTATATTCATAATAACAACGCCTCCGGCTTTGGCTCCCATTCTTTTTTGCCATTCTTTCAAAACATTTTCTACTTCCGCTTGAACTGGAAGATCTAAAGATAAATGAATAGAATTATTCTTTACTTTAGATGAGTTTTTTATCGCTAATTTATTTTCAAAAGCTCTCTCAACACCAGAAATTCCTGAGATTTCAGCATAGTTGACATCAAACTCATTTACTTTGGTGTAGCCAATTACATGCGACGCTAACGTTCCATAGGGATAGAAACGATACTCTCTTTTACCAAAATAAATCCCTGGTTGACCGAGATCAAAAAGCGCTTTTTCTTGCCTTGGTGAAACTATACTTTTCAACCAAAAAAACTTTCGACCATCATTTAATTTATTTAATAATACAGCTTCATTCAAATCAGGAAATATACCTTTTAATCGTTGAGCAATAAGTGACTTTTTCTGGATTTCATCTGGCCGGATGTAGGCAGAAGCTCCCTCAAGGCTGGTTGCTAAAATATTTCCATTCCTGTCTGAAATATTTAATCTGGAATATATTTCTTCCCTCTCAGTATAACTGATATTTTTTTTATTTTCCTTCGATGCCAGAAATGCTATCTTCCCGCTGATCAAAGAAAAACCTGCTAATACCATCAAACTAAATAGGATTAGCCTTGATCGAGTTCTGGGATGCTCTGTGAAAAGTTTTACTTTATTACTACTCTTCATGCGTAATTCCAGTAAGCCGTTTATCTACTAATGCCGTTGATTCATTTTCACTGGATTGACCCCGATATATATCAGAAAACGAAATGAAATCATCTGGGTTGATTGGAGTTAATCTTAACTCAGAGAAATAATACTCAGTCAGTTTTCTTAAACGATCGGGACGATTTAAATGAGCCCATTCTGCATTCAAGATTTTGAAATGTTTATTTGCCGAGAGGATAGATTTTTCAAGCTCTTTTACTCTTTGATCAGCAGCTCGACTGTCATAGTTTATTTTATACGCCCACAAACCCAGGGCAAAAGTACTTCCTATGAGAGTTCCAAATAGAAGAAACCTCAACATTTCATATACCCAACTCGATCTGTGGAAATTCCATTGTTGCAAAAAATCTTGATGGGCTATCTGAAACTTTTTTATAAACTCTAAGTTTTGCAGATCTTGCTCTTTTATTTCTATCGAGTTCTTCAATAGTAGCAACCACTGGCTTTTTATTTATAGCTACAAGGGATGGAAAAGTTTTAGAAGTTGGTGGACTATACCTGTTTGTTGAGGAAGCCTTTCCTGACATTATTTTGCCAAAATCTTTTACGATCTTATCCTCAAGGCTATGAAAAGTCACTACAGCTATAATTCCTCCCTTTCTTAATATTTTTTCGGCGAAGACCAAAGCTTTTGATAAATCCTTTAATTCATTGTTCACAGCAATTCTAATTGCTTGGAAAGTTCTTGTGGCAGGATCCTTTTTTAAGTTTTTTGGGACTATAGCTCTTATAATCTCTGCTAATTCCAGTGTAGTATTTATTTTCCTTTTATTTCTTTCTTTAACAATTTTATTTGCAATTTTTCTTGCTTTTCTTTCTTGCCCATAAAAGAAAATCAAATCAGCTAAAGTAGCCTCTGAACAAAGATTTATTATGTCGGAGGCAGTTGGACCAGGTTGATTGCCCATTCTCATATCAAGAGGGCCACTTTCCTTGAATGAAAATCCCCTTAGAGGATTGTCTAAATGCATTGATGAAACACCAAGATCTAAAACAACCCCGCAGATATCATCTCTACATGTAATATCGTTATTTTTTTGCATATCTGCAAAGTTTTGATTGTAAAACGTTATCATATCTCCATATTCATTCTGTATGTTCTTGAGGAACACTTTTGTCGAAGAATCCTTATCGATTGCTAAAACTTTACAAGCACCATTTTGAAGCAAAGCTCTAGTATAACCCCCAGCTCCAAATGTGCCATCAATCCAACAACCAGTAATTGGTGCGACTAAACTTATAAAATCGTTAAGTAAAACCGGTTCATGTTTTTGCAATATCTTCCCAATCTCCCAAAACTATTAATCTTGCAATTGATCTAATTTCAAAAAAGGGTTTTCATCTTCTGATAAGTTCTTAAATGATGAGTCCAAGGCGTTAAGTTCATTTTGATAGTTTTTTGGTTCCCATATTTGAAACTTTTCACCCATACCTGCAAATATTGCTTCATCCCCAATACCAATTTTCTCTTTAAGTCGGTGAGATAGCACAATTCTTCCTGTCTCATCTAGCTGCATATATGTAGATTGGGTATTTATAAACCGCTCAAGCATTTCTCTGTCTTTTGAAAACCTCGGTAGTTTACTAATAAGTTTGTCAACTTTGCTAATCGAGTTAATAGTATAACCCTCCAAACAACTACCTCTCACTCCTCCATATACAATTACGAAGTTTGGGGAAGATCCTCTACTGAAGTCCGGATCACCCTCTTCAAGAACACGGCGAAAGGCCGCAGGGACTGAGACACGTCCTTTAGCATCTACCTTATGTAATGACTCACCTCTAAATCGCCTTATCAATAAAAATCTCCCCAGAGGCCTGATTCACATCTGTCTTAATATTCTTGTTATCAAGCTGTTGTTGGTTTGGTGCAGACGCGATGCCTGTATAAACCTGCTTATTTTCCTTGGAAATTATCCTCATTTTTTATATCGCGTCTGCCATCTTATGGGATATCATGGAATTTTATGGAAATCAATGGAAAAATTTTTTATTTGTGCGGATGATTTGTAAGCCGGATCCTGTAAACACTTTGTGTTTGGTGACCATTCATCTCGACCCATTGTTACCAATAAGTTCTAGCGACCAACCCGGACTCTGTCTGGAATAACCGAGCTATGCTCACGAGTCCCTATTAGGTCTTGCTCCTGGTGGGGCTTGCCGTGCCTTTTTTGTTACCAAAAAAGCGGTGAGCTCTTACCTCACCTTTTCACCCTTACCTAAAAATTAGGCGGTATATTTTCTGTGGCGCTTTCCCTCAAGTTACCTTGGCCAGCTGTTAGCTGGCACCATCTTCCATGGAGTCCGGACTTTCCTCAGCTTGTAGGCTGCAGCCACCCAACCATCCGCACTGAAAGCCTTTACAGCAAAAAAAAATCAATTTCAATCAATTTCAGTCCAGTAATTTCTTAAAACAGTGAAATCCTCGAGCTTTAATTTTTTTGACTCACCTGTTTGTAAGTCATCTAATTTGAATGGTCCAAATGTATTCCTTATCAGTCTTACAACAATTAGGTTGAAACTGGCTAATATTTTTCTAATTTCTCTATTTTTCCCTTCGGTTAAGACCATTTCAATCCATGAGTAAGATTTATTACTTTCTAAAACTCTTGCAACTATTGGTTTGTAGTTTAATCCCTCCAGTGACACACCTCTTTCTATCTTGGTTAAATTTGAGCTCGTTAAGTGGCCTCTTATTTTTACTTTATAAACCCTTTCAAATTTGTTTTTTGGTAATTCAAGATATCTTTTCAATTCTCCATTGTTAGTTAAAATCATCAAACCTTCAGAGTTATAATCCAGCCGACCTATAATCATTAGGTGTTGTAATCTACCATCAATTAGGTCAAATATGGTCTTTCTACCCAGTGCATCTTTTGACGTACTTAAGTAACCTCGTGGTTTATGAAGCACATGTAAACTTGTAGAGATTGACTGATTTACAATTATACCGTCTAATTTTAACAAGTCTTTTTTAGTACAGTTTCTCCAAGGCTCGACTACAGTCTTTCCATTTAAAGTTACCCTTCCGTCTAGGATTAATTTTTCAGCCTCTCTTCTTGATGCCAAGCCAGCCTTGGCCAGACGTCTAGATATCCTTATCTCACTTTTAATTGACATAATTACAAATTAAACATACATCGATATAAAAATTCTCATCTTTATACATGTTATGATAAAAGACGAAAATATGGAATTAGCAATCAAAGAAGCAAAAAACGCTGCTCAAAGGAATGAAATACCTGTAGGAGCAATAATCAAAGAGGCTTCAGGAGAAATAATTGCAATAGAAAGCAATAAAACAATAGAATTATGCGACCCCACAGCCCACGCAGAAATAAATGCAATAAGAACAGCCTGCCTGGCACGTAAAGACCTTTATTTATCTGATTGCACTATGTATGTAACTCTCGAACCATGTTCGATGTGTTTAGCCGCTATAGTTAATTCAAGGCTTAAAAAGTTAATATATGGGCTACCGTCTCCTAAATATGGTGCTTTCAGTTCAAATCATTCAACTTGTCAAAACATAGAAAGAGCTGTTAAAAATACTGAAGTTTATGGTGGGTTTTACCAATCGGAGATCTCACAAATAATGAAAGAATTTTTTGAAGTTAGAAGGGAAAGGTTCGATGGAAATAGATACTGAAACAGTGTTAAAAATCGCAAGACTCTCTCGAATAAAGATCAATGAAGGCGAGTCAGCTGATATCCAAAAGGACCTCAACAGAATTGTTGAATTTGTAAAAAAACTAGGTGAGATTGATATTGACGAAATCGATGAGTTCAACTTTGGCAAAACAAACATAGAGGATATGAGAAAAGATAGCGTTACAATTTATGACAATACCGATGACATACTTAAAAATACGAAAAATAAAAATCAAGATTTCTTCACCGTTCCGAAAATAGTGGAATGAACGAAGTGAAACTAACACAACTTGGCATAAAGGATTCAAGAGACTTACTGAATAAAAAAGAAATAAGTGCGACGGAGCTAACTAACGCTTATATTCAAAACATAGAAGAGAGCTCTAAACTGAATGCATTTATTGAAAAAACTTTTGACAAAGCTTTAATGCAAGCCTCAAAGGCTGACAAAATCATAGGCACTGACTCCCAAAAATCTCTATGTGGAATACCTCTTGGTATAAAAGATTTGTTTTGCTGTAAAAATGTTAAGACACAGGCCGCATCAGATATTTTGGAAAACTTCATACCACCTTATGAAAGTACAGTTACACAGAAACTTTGGAACGAACAGGCTATAATGTTAGGCAAACTTAACATGGATGAATTTGCCATGGGTTCATCAAATGAAACTTCAACCTATGGGCCGGTGATTAACCCTTGGAAATCCACTGGCTCACATGATTCTCTAACACCAGGAGGTTCTTCAGGAGGTTCTTCAGCAGCTGTAGCTGCCAACCTATGTACTGGAGCGACAGGCACTGATACTGGAGGATCTATTCGTCAACCTGCATCCTTTACTGGGACAGTTGGACTAAAACCTACCTATGGTAGATGTTCAAGATGGGGAATCATAGCCTTTGCGTCTTCTTTTGATCAAGCCGGACCTATTACTAAGAACGTGACGGATAGTGCAATAATGTTAAAAGCTATGTCAGGTTTTGATCCTCTAGACAGCACTTCGGCAAAGATTGATGTCCCGGATTATGAGCAGGAATTAGGGAAGGATATAAAGGGATTACGTGTAGGACTTGCTAAAGAGTATAGTCTCCAAAATGGTGACTCAGAAGCAAATAGGAAATTGCAAGAGGCTATTAAAATTTTAAAGAATATGGGAGCGGAAATAGTTGAGGTGTCATTGCCACATACCGAATTTGCTTTGCCTACATATTACGTTTTAGCGCCCGCTGAAGCATCATCAAACCTTGCGAGATATGATGGCGTGAGATATGGGCACCGAGCCAAACTTGATACAAATGACTCAATTTTAGAGCTTTATGAGAAAACTAGATCAGAGGGTTTTGGGACGGAAGTTAAAAGACGAATTTTGATAGGAACATATGTGCTCTCTTCTGGTTATTATGATGCTTACTATAAAAGAGCGCAAAAAGTCAGAAGTTTAATCAAGAATGATTTTGACGAAGTTTTTAAAAAAGTTGATATAATATTAACACCAACAACGCCTACTTCCGCGTTTCCTTTAGGCTCAAAAGGTACACAAGACCCCGTCGAAATGTATATGAACGATATATTTACTGTACCTGCCAATCTTGCTGGTCTCCCAGCCCTCAGCTTGCCAGTAGGATTAGACGAACTTGGGCTCCCACTAGGAGTGCAACTGATTGGTAATAATTGGCAAGAACCATTGCTTTTAAATACTGCATTCAATCTTGAAAATACATTAGCGTTTGAAAATAATCCAAAAAAATGGTGGGCATAATGGCCAGGCTTATCTACTTTTTATGTGTTTTGTTACTTTTTGGCTGTCAAACAGACATTTCCAGTAAAGATCAAGTAGTGAAAGGAAACTCTGATTTAAAAACTAGCGACGGGGTCTTAGATCTCTCTCAATTTTCTCAAGAACAGCAAAAAGTTGAAAGAGAGCAAGCAGCTAAGCGTCGGGAGGAGCTAAAAGCAGGGAGAGTGGTTTTAGAAGCAGACCATAAAGAAAAAATAAAGCGCCAGTCGGTAAATTTAGCAGTTTTTGCCCGAAGCGTGTCCAACAAATTAGGCGAAAAAATTTATTACAGAAATTTTATAAGTAGTGGTGCTGGCTCAGGCTGCAAAAAATTCACAAATAAAAACGCTGCACAAATTTTCTTCCTCAAAAATGGCGGGCCAAAAAACGACTTTCATAATATGGATGTCGATGGCGATGGATTTGCCTGCAAATGGGATCCAGCAATTTATAGAAAGATTGAGCGAATAAATAAAGATAACGAGCCAAAAAATTAAAACATTATCCTAAAATGCTAAATATTTTACATCATTACTTTGGCACAAAACTTTTAAATAAAATTGACCCAGAAATTTCCCACGCAATAGCCTTGTGTTACCTTCGGCTTTTAAACCAGTTTGTTAAGAAAAAAGAAATTGGGGCTTCTATCTTAAAAACTCAAATAGCTGGGATGGAAGTGCCTTCACCCATAGGATTAGCTGCAGGTTTTGATAAAAATGCCGAGGTATTTAACGCTACTCTCTCCTTGGGTTTTGGGTTTGTGGAAGTTGGTACAATTACTCCAGATCCACAATTCGGCAATCCCAAACCACGTTTATTTAGACTTTTAGAAGAAGACGCTTTGGTTAATAAAATGGGTTTCAATAATAAAGGCATGTTATACGTATCAAAAATTGCAAGAAAGCCTAAGCTTGGAATTGTGGGCGTCAACTTAGGGGCTAACGCAAAAAGCATAGACAAGATTTTGGATTATACTAATGTTTTTGAGTTTCTGGCTCATCTATTCGACTATGTAACAATAAATGTATCCTCACCAAACACAAAAAATCTTAGAGACTTACAGAAACCTGAAACGCTAGAAAAGATCTTGCAGAACGTCAACACCATCAATGTTTCGTTGACAAGACAAGTACCCATTTTTATTAAAATTGCACCTGATCTTAACGAAAATAATGTGATTGAAATACTAAATGTTTGTGAAGAAAATAATGTGTCCGGTCTAATTGCGACTAACACTACAATAAACCCAAACAATTTAAAAAAACCCACACGTTTTGAAGGAGGTTTATCTGGCAAACCGCTTTTGAAACCATCAAACAAAATATTAAAAATACTCGCGAAAAGAAAGATCGCGTCAACAGCACTTATAGGAGTAGGTGGCATATTGTCAGCAAAAGACATATATGAAAAAATAAAGATTGGAGCATCAGCTGTTCAAATATATACAGGATTTGTTTATCATGGCCCTAGGCATATTAAAAAGATGGAAATAGAACTCAAAAATCTTCTATTACAAGACGGATATCGCTCAATCGATCACGCAGTGGGGGCTTTAATTAGATGAGAAAGAACTCTGGATTCTCTCTATTTTTGTCCATAAAGTTATAGCTCTGGTCGCATTAAAAATTACAATGGAAGTCCACAGTCCTGTATTTCCCATCAACGGAACAAAGACAGTTACGCAAATACAAAAAATTGCAAATGATTGAATCATCGCAACTCTTATTTCTTTTCCCCTAGCTGCACCAAGGAAAATACCATCATAAACATAAGAAAAGACACTGACTATTGGCATTATTGAAATCCAGATTAAAAAATCATAACAAATTAATCTTACTGAATTTATTGAGGTCATCAAATCGACGACCAAAAACCCCACGAAATAGAAACAAACACCAATGATACTTGAAAGTATGAAGCCAAGCTTGAGAGCAGACTTAACTACTTTTTTAAATAGTTCCTGTCTCCGTTGACCGATCGCTTCTCCTACTAAAATCTCAGAAGAAAACGCGATACCATCAAGGGCGTAAGCTGACAGAAAAATAATTTGTAACAAAATGTGGTTAGCTGCCAAAATTTCAGAGCCAAAAAGTGTCCCAAAGATAAGGTAAGATAAAAAAACAGACTGTAGAAGTATTGAACGTATAACAATGTTTATGTTCAAAAGAATAAAAAGTTTCCATTTATTTGATAAAAAAATTCCTCTTAATTTTATACTTTCTTTATTCAGCAAAAATTCTCTACTCAGATAGACACCTAAACAAAAGCCACAGAATTCCGATACGATCGTGGCATAGGCGACGCCGGCTATTCCTAAGTGAAGAAACTTTACAAAGATAATGTCCAATAGAATGTTTAAAACGTTCACTACAGCCAATAAGCATAGCGAATGAAAGGTTTTTCCCATACCAAATAGCCAGCCAACAAAAACAAATATAGAAATAGCAAAAGGTGCCGTAAGAACTCTTATGGACATATATTCCATGGCCAATTTTTCAGCGCCTATGTCACCTGCTAAAAAATAAAAAATAGAAGAAAATAAAAACGAGTGAACCACTATCAAACCAATTCCGCCAATTATAGCGATAAATAGACCCCTAAATAATATACTAGATATTTCAACCTTTTCATTTGCGCCCCTTGCTTGTGCAACTAGTCCTGTTACGCCCATTCTTAAAAACCCAAAGAACCAATAGATAGAGCCCATCAAAACCGCACCCATAGAGATACCGGCGAGAATATCGAGAGCACCCAAATGACCAATTACAGCGGTGTCCGTTAGACCCAGTAACGGTATAGATATGTTTGCCAAGATTATTGGGTAAGCCAGACGCAATATTTTTTTATCGATTTTATTTAAAAGCTGGCTGGACAATTTTGTTTCACCAAAAAATAAAGCGATAAAAATTTATTTGACCATCTAAACATTTTAATAATATGTTTAACGCGTTATACTTGACGTAAACGTCAAAAGAATTATCAGCTGGAGGTAGGACAATGAACATAATTTCCACAAAAAGCAATGAAGATAAAGTTAACACTATCACTGAAATGTGCAAACTATTCAAGGTAAGTGCTCGAACGCTCAGATTTTACGAATCAAAAGAGCTTTTGTTTCCAATCAGAAGAGGTCAACATCGTTTATTTACTAAGAGCGATAGAGGAAGAATGAAATTAATAATGCAAGGCAAGAGATTTGGCTTTAGCTTGGAGGAAATAAGACAGCTACTCAATTTGTATAATTTTGGAGATCATCGTACCAGACAAATCAAGCAAACCTACCAACTTGGCTTGAAAAGACTATCTTCAATGGAACAACAGAAAAAGGAGTTAGGACTAGCTATAAAAGACTTAAAAACTCAACTTCAGCTTTGTAAAGACTTGCTTCTTAAAAGAGGCGCGGACTCACGAGATCTATAATTTAATATTTGGAAGACAAACTATGCATTTATACCAACCACCATTAGAAGATTACAATTTTATACTTCACCATTTTCTTAAAATAGAAAAAGAGGATATTGAGGGCTATAAAGACTTATCACCTGAATTTACTAAACCTATTTTTGAAGAAGCTGGTAAATTAGCAAGTGAGGTGATTTCTCCATCAAACAAAGATGGGGATGAGCAAGGGTGTAAATTAGAAAATGGAATAGTGCGTACACCAGACAGCTTCAAACTTGCTTTTGATAAGTTAAGAGCAGGCGGCTGGCTGTCTCTTGATATTGAAGAGGAGTTTGGTGGGCAAAACTTACCCTTGATACTTTCCACAGTAACAAACGAAATGTTTACAAGTGCTAATATGTCTCTAACAATGTATAGCGGCCTCTCTAGGGGAGCATATTCTGCAATTTTTCTTCACGGCTCTGAGGATCAAAAGCAAATGTATTTGCCTAAATTAGCCAATTGTGAATGGACTGGAACAATGAATTTAACCGAACCTCATTGTGGTACAGACTTAGGTTTGATAAGGACTAAAGCAATTCTTACTGAGAATGGCTCATATCAAGTTTCGGGCCAGAAAATTTTTATTTCCTCTGGCGATCATGACTTATCAGAAAATATTATACATTTAGTCCTAGCTAAAACTCCAGATGCTCCAGAGGGCGTAAAAGGTATATCATTATTTGTGGTACCAAAGTTTCTAGTCAATGATGATGGCTCATTAGGGGAAAGAAATAAATTATCAGTTGGAAAAATAGAAAAAAAGATGGGTATTAAAGGTAACGCTACCTGTGTTATGAATTATGATGGCGCAACGGGCTATCTCGTTGGCGAAGAAAACAAAGGCCTTAAAGCAATGTTCACAATGATGAATGAGGCTAGGCTAGGGGTAGGAATGCAGGGGTTAGCTCAAGCTGAAATAGCTTATCAAGCGGCACTAACTTATGCAAAAGACAGAATACAGGGACGAGCAATTCAAGGGAAAGCCAATCCAGACCAGAGCGCGGACCCAATTATTGTTCATCCAGATGTTAGAAGAAATCTCATGGAGCAAAAGTCATTTATAGAAGGGGCAAGAGGCTTTATCGCATGGGCTGCGGTTCTTCTAGATAGAGCAAAGAGAGACGGGGATAAAAGTGCTGAGGGGATTGCAAGTCTGTTAATTCCGGTAATCAAAGGTTATGTTACAGATAAGGGTTTTGAGTATACTATAAACGCCCAGCAAGTTTTTGGTGGACATGGCTATATTGAGGAATGGGGTATGAGCCAATACGCTAGAGATTGTCGGATTGCGATGATTTATGAGGGCACGAATGGCATTCAAGCTCTTGATTTAGTTGGCAGAAAACTAGCTATGGATGGTGGGAAACATATGCGAGAGTATCTTAAACTAGTCGAGAATTTTATTAAAGAAGAGCATTCTAAAGATTTTGAAAATGATTTTATTGCCCCATTGAAAAAATCTATCGAACATTTGCAGGCAGCGCTGTTGTTTTTCATGGAGAATGGGTTAAAGAACCCACTCAGTGCCGTATCTGGTGCAACCGATTTTCTCCACCTGGTAGGACTAGTTTCTCTAGGGTTTATTTGGTCTAAAAAAGCTCAGTCCGCTGTAGAGCAACTCAAAAATCCTTTAAGTGATAAAAACTTTCTTGAAGCAAAGATTTTAACAGGCTCCTATTTTATGAACCGACAACTCCCCGAAACCAAGCTTAGATTAGACAAGATTTTAACTGGAGAGAAGCAAGTAATGAGCTTGGCGGCAAATCAATTTTAAATGGAAAAGGATTAACAGATGGAAGAGGCATATATTTACGATACAGTCAGGAGCCCTAGAGGAAAAGGAAAAAAGGGGTCGCTGAATGAGCTTTCGGCTGTCACACTATCTGCAAAGATTTTAGAGGAATTGCGTGAAAGAAATAGTCTTAATACCGAAGAGATAGAAGACGTGATTTGGGGTAATGTCACACAAGTTGGAGAACAGGGAGGCTGTTTGGCAAGATCCGCTGTTATTGCGGCTAATTATAGTGAGTCCACTCCTGGACTATCTATAAACCGATTTTGTGCGAGCGGGTTAGAAGCTGTAAACCTAGCTACAAACCAAGTAAAGGGGTCTGCTGGCAATGCCTACGTTGCTGGAGGAGTGGAAATGATGAGCCGTGTGCCCATGGGATCAGATGGTGCAGCGATCGCAGTTGATCCGACTTTGGCAATGAATTCATACTTTGTTCCACAAGGTATTTCAGCCGACATTTTAGCAACTAAATATGGTTTTTCCAGAGATGATGTTGATGCGTTTGCGGTAGAAAGCCAAAAAAGAGCCACAGCCGCAAGAAAATCAGGCTATTTCAGAAAGTCAATTGCGCCAATTAAAGATCAAAACAACTTAACCATTTTGGATGAGGATGAGTACATAAGACCAGAGACCACAATGCAATCTTTGGGTGGATTGGAACCAAGTTTCAAAAATATGGGAGAAGTAATGCCGGGTTTCGACGCTGTGGCGTTACTTAAATATCCAGAGTTTGAGAAAATAAATCATGTACATCATGCAGGTAACTCAAGTGGAATCGTTGATGGAGCTGCGGCTGTGTTGATAGGAAATAAAGAATTTGGATTGAAAAACGAGCTAGAGCCCCGTGCACGAATTGTCGCAACTTCAAAAATTGGAACAGACCCTACAATTATGCTTACAGGACCCCTTCCCGCAACTGAAAAGGTTCTTAAGCTAAGTGGAATGAGCATAAAAGACATAGACTTATTTGAAGTAAATGAGGCCTTCGCCTCTGTACCACTATCGTTTATGGAACATTTTGGTGTGGAACATGAAAAACTAAATGTAAACGGAGGAGCTATTGCTATGGGCCATCCTTTAGGAGCCACAGGAGCAATGCTTGTGGGAACGGCGTTAGATGAACTGGAAAGAACTGGAAAGTCAACAGCACTTACTACCCTGTGCGTCGCATCAGGAATGGGCGCTTCAACAATAATAGAGAAGGTTTAGTGAGGAAACATTATGTGTAGTGATTTTACCAAAGAGGTAGATAAAGATAACATCGCGGTAATCACATGGAATTGTCTCGATAAGTCCATGAACACAATGACTGAGGATGGTTTAAGAAGTTTTCAAAAATTAGTAACGGAAGCATTATCCGAAGAAAAAATAAAAGGGATTATAATTACCTCAGGTAAGGTTGATTTTTCCGGGGGAATGGATCTTTCAACATTAGAGGCATTAAAACGAAATTCCGGCTCTGACCCTGCGTCTAAGATCTTTCAGTACATAATGGAAGCACACGGTTTACTTAGAAAGATAGAACTGGGGAAAATTGATGACACCTCTAAAAGTAAACCTGTCGCGTTTGCCGGAAGTGGTATCTGTGCCGGAATAGGCACGGAAATAGGACTAGCTTGTCACAGGCGCTTCTTCTCATCATCGAAAAACTCAAAAATAGGATTGCCAGAGATACTCGTTGGCCTTTTCCCAGGTTTGGGAGGCACGACAAGAATACCAAGGATGATGGGACTTATGGGAGCATCGTCAATTTTATTAGAAGGAAAACTATTTGCAGGCAATAAAGCTAAAAGCATTGGACTAGTTGACGAAATTGTTTCCGAAGACGAGTTAATTCAAAAAGCAAAGAACTGGGTCTTATCCGCATCTCCCCAGGACCTTGTAAAACCATGGGATCAAAAAGGCTTTAAATTTCCTGGCGGCGCGCCTTATCATCCTGGCGGGTTCATGTCATTTGTTGGGGCTTCTGCTTTAGTAAACGGGAAGACGAAAGGTTTATATTTCTCGGCAAAAGCACTCCTCTCATCAGTTTATGAGGGTGCGCTAGTTGACTTCGATACCGCTCTTAGAATTGAGGCTCGTTGGTTTACGAAAGTGTTGATGACGGATACATGCACAAATATGGCCAGAACTCTTTTCTTAAATAAGAGTGCATTAGAAAAAGGCTATCAACGACCTGTCGGCGCAGAAAAAACAAATTTAAAACAAGTCAGCGTTATTGGAAGCGGTATGATGGGATCAGGTATCGCTTACGCGTCTATATTGCAGGGACTAGAAGTCTTACTTATAGATCAAAATATCAAGGCTGCAGAAGCTGGAAAAGCAAAAATTGAGATGCTATTAAGTGAGAGTGTAAAACGAAAAAAATTATCGGAAGAGGAAAAAATTCGCCTCCTCAAAAAGGTAAAAACGGATGCATCACTCGAAAACATTTCCAGCAGCGATTTAGTTATAGAGGCTGTTTTCGAGGATTTAAACCTTAAACATAATTTATATAAGAAAATTGAGCCTCATCTAAAAGAGGGTGCTATTTTGGCATCTAATACGTCTACACTGCCTATAACGAAGCTATCTGAGGTGTTAGCGGACAGCACGCGTTTTTTAGGAATACATTTTTTTAGTCCAGTTGACAAAATGAATTTAGTCGAGCTAATCAAGAGCGAGAGAACAAATGACAACGCTTTGGCGGTTGCTTTGGATTATACCAGTTTGATAAAAAAGACACCGATAGTTGTGAATGATTCTAGAGGATTTTATGCAAATCGATGTATAATCCCTTATATAAATGAGGGATTAAGGATGCTTAGTGAGGGGATTGAACCCGCTCTTATTGAGAACTCGGCTAAGCAAATAGGAATGCCCGTTGGGCCTTTGCAATTGCTTGATGAACTGTCTGTTTCGTTAGCTTTAAATGTTGCAAAAGAGACAAAGGAAGCTCTCGGAACAAAATATGAGGAAACTGGAACTGAAAGTATTTTGTTAGAAATGTCCCAAAAAAATAGACTTGGAAGGAAAGAATTAGCTGGTTTTTACGAATATGATGAGAAAGGACGACGTTTAAAACTCTGGGAAGGTCTAAGAAATCTAAACATAGAAAAAAATTCTGCTGATATTTCAACAGTAACAGTAAAAAACCGTCTTGCATATGTTCAAGCGCTTGAGGCGGCAAGAGCTTTAGAAGAAAATATTCTGCTCAGTGTCGAAGAGGGAGATGTTGGTGGAATTTTAGGCTGGGGCTGTCTAATATGGGCGGGTGGCCCCTTCAGTTGGCTTGATTATATCGGGCATGAAAATGTGGTTGTTGAATGTCAAGACTTATCTGATCAATATGGACCTAGGTTTACCCCACCAAAAATAATTAAAGAACTAGCAAATAGTGGCCGCAAGTTTTATAACTAAAAAGAATTTAGGGAGTGAAATATGGATAACTTAATGCAAGATTTTCCTTTGCGCGTAACCAGTATTATTGATCATGCTGCAAAGTACCATCCTGAAAGAGAAATCATATCAAAAGACACTAAAGGAAATATTACAGAAACAACCTACAAGAATATTTACAGAAATTCAAAAAAGGTCGCTGACGCCTTACAAAAGCTCGGGGTTAAAAAAGGAGACGTGATTGGTGTTATGGCGTGGAATAATCATTGCCACCTTGAGGTTTGGTATGGCATTCCCGGTGTTGGAGCAGTTAATCATAACCTAAATCCAAGATTATTTTCTGAACAACTTATCTATATAATAAATCATGCAAACGATAAAATCTTGATCATAGATTTAGACCTTGTACCTATAATTGAGAAAATAATTCTCGATTGTCCTAACGTTGAGAAACTAGTAATACTTTGTTCCAAAGCAGATCTCCCTTCCACAAAATTTTCAGAAGTGATTTCTTATGAGGAACTTTTGTCGATGGGAAGCGAAAATTTTGAGTGGATAAAAGGGGAAGAAACAGACGCTTGTGGAATATGCTATACCTCTGGAACTACTGGCAACCCCAAGGGAGTTGTTTATACCCATCGATCCAATACATTACACGCGCTAACCCAGGCAGCTCCCGATATGCTAAATTTATCCAGTACTGATACAATAATGCCAGTTGTCCCACTTTTCCATGCTAATGGCTGGTCGATAGCTTATACTGCACCATTAGTGGGATCTTCTATCGTTTTCCCAGGCGGTGATTTAAGTCCTTCTTCTCTCTACGATATGCTAGAGAGAGGAGTGACTATTACTGCAGCAGTACCAACAGTATGGTTACTCCTTTTAAACTTTCTTGAAAGCGAGAAAAAGGAACTCAGTTCACTTAAACGTGTGGTAATAGGAGGTTCGTCTTGTCCAAGAAGCGTAATTGAAGATTTCCAAAATAAATATGGGGTAAGAGTGCTACATGCTTGGGGAATGACGGAACTCTCTCCACTCGGTACTATCTGTTCATTCAAGCCGGAAATCGAAGGTTTAAACGAAAGTGATAAGCTCGACATACAAGAAACAACTGGGCACCCTCCTTTCGGTGTGGATCTGAAAATTGTTGATGATGATGGTAAAGAAATAGAATGGGATGGAAGCACTCAAGGTGATCTTTATTGTAAGGGAGCTGCGGTTGTTAAAAGGTATCTAAAAATGGACAACTTAGCTGTTGACAATGATAATTGGTTCAATACAGGAGATGTTGCGACAATTGATAAAAATGGATATATGCGAATTACAGATAGATCTAAAGATGTAATAAAATCAGGTGGGGAATGGATATCATCAATTGACTTGGAAAATGCGGCAGTTGGTCATTCTAATGTTGCTGAAGCAGCAGCAATCGGAGTTCCTCATCCTAAATGGGATGAACGGCCTGTCTTAGTAATAGTTACAAATGACGGGAAAGAGGCCGATAAGGATAGTATAATTACCCATGTATCGGAACGGGTGGCTAAGTGGCAAAAACCGGACGATGTGATTTTTGTAGACGAAATTCCACATACAGCAACTGGTAAAATTTCAAAACTGGAGCTTAGAAAATTAGTAGCAAATTTGGATTATAAACATCCAGATTTAAGATAGCTTGGCCAGTTACTCCAAACTCGAAGTCAAGGGAGAGTGGAAATCTAATTCTGATCGACCCACAGAAGTGCTAGTAGCATTTGGCTCGATTTCTCTAAATATCTTAAATACAAACGGAGAGCCTGTAAGGCAGTGGGCATATTCCTCCATATTTCTAAAAAATAAAGAAGCGTCCAAATCTATGTTTTGTCCAGATTTAGAAGAAACTGAAAGCCTTTATATTTTTGACCAAGATGCAGTAAACCACTTGATTTTTTTATCTAATAAAACCAATCGAAAAAAATTTGCTAACCTATTGCCATGGTTTTTTATCATTATTTTATTGATTAGTTCCTTTACCTTTTTTTCAAGCTACTTTCGAATAGTTATTGAAAAAATTGCGCTCTCCATAACCTCTGCTGAACAAGAAAGTAATCTTGGCAACATAATGTTAAAAGAAATGTCAGAGGTCTCTTATTGCGATATAAACAAGACCAATGAATATCTTCGTAGCTTAGAAAAGAACTACGTCTCTATAACGGATGATTCTATTGAGCTGATTTTTATGAATTTTAGGACCATGAATAGCATACTGCTTCCCGGAAGAAAGTTACTAGTGCCCTACAGTATTTTAGAAAATGAAGATGGAGCATTTGTTTTAGCTGAAACAATCAAATTGGGCATAGCGGCTACAAAGAACAAGGAGGCAATAGAAAATTTTTTTTCGAAGCAGCGAAATAAAGCACTATTAATTTATGTTTTTGGAGTTTTAAATGACTTAAATTTTAA
>ENA-OSEY01001181-OSEY01001181.1-marine-metagenome-genome-assembly--contig:-NODE-1181-length-18443-cov-37.225852_pt1 | contig 18443 bp, 19 predicted proteins | sample MGYA00248465_ERZ534230 | MGnify/ENA primary metagenome ERZ534230 (study PRJEB26409, sample SAMN06344110) | marine metagenome | isolation source: Sea water from surface | place: Atlantic Ocean:Southern...
CTTTGAGAAATTTCTAAACCTTTGCTATTTAAAACAGCAAATAGTTCTCCTGTAATCCAATTGACTGCTAACTTAATATCTTTGTTCTTGCCCATTTTAGCTACAACTTCTTCAAAGTATTTTGCAGTATCAATATCAGACACTAAAATATTGGCTTCATAAGGAGACAATTTAAACTCTTCAATAAATCTTTTCTTTTTATCATCTGGAAGCTCTGGAATATCATTTTTAAGTTCTTCAATAAATTTTTCCGATACCTCCAAAGGTAATAAATCAGGGTCAGGAAAATATCTGTAATCATGAGCATCTTCTTTTGATCTCATTGATCTTGTCTCATTTTTTTTCGTATCAAAAAGTCTTGTTTCTTGATCAATAGTTTTGCCCTCTTCTATTAAATCAACTTGGCGATTAGCCTCATATTCTATTGCCATTTGCATAAACTTAATTGAATTAACATTTTTAATTTCACATCGAGTGCCAAATTCTTTTGAGCCTTTTGGTCTTACAGAAACATTCACATCCGCTCTTAAAGAGCCTTCTTGCATATTTCCATCACAAGTTCCTAGGTACCTCATTATAGATCGTAATTTTTTAATGTAAGCATTAACCTCATCTGGGGATCTTAGATCAGGCTTGCTCACTATTTCCATTAAAGCTACCCCTGATCTGTTTAAATCTACAAAAGTATTTTGTGGGTCAAGATCATGAATACTTTTTCCAGCATCTTGTTCTAGATGTAATCTTTCTATACCTACTTCTTTTTGACCATTAGGCATATCCAAAATAACTTTGCCCTCACCTACTATTGGATCTTTAAATTGTGATATTTGATATCCTTGAGGTAAATCAGCATAAAAATAATTTTTTCTATCAAATACAGAGCGTTTATTAATTTTTGCATTAAGACCAATGCCAGTTTTAATAGCTTGTTTAATACAAAATTCATTTATTACAGGTAGCATTCCTGGAAATGCAGCGTCAACTAAACTTACTTGTGTATTTGGTTCAGCACCAAATTTAGTTGATGAAGAAGAAAATAGTTTTGACTCAGATAATACTTGAGCATGTACCTCTAATCCAATTACAACTTCATATTGATTATCTTTCCGATTAATCAAATATTCTGTGTTTTTCTTATTCACTTAATCCACCAATCAGTAATTTTGTTTTTAAAATTTATTTTCTCCTCCATAGCAAAAGCAATGTTTAATATATTTTGTTCATCAAAGGCTTTACCGATTATTTGTAAACCCAGAGGATAACCTTTAGTATCGTGTCCTGCAGGAATTGATATACCAGGCAGGCCTGCCAAATTAACTGGTACTGTAAATATATCATTTAAATACATCGAAACTGGATCATTTGTTTTTTCACCTATTTTAAAAGCTGAGCTAGGTGTTGATGGCGTTAAAATTGCATCAACTTTCTTATATGCTTCATCAAAATCATTTTTGATTAGTTTTCTCACTTTTTGAGCTTTAAGATAGTATGCATCATAATAACCAGATGATAATACATAAGTTCCAATCATAATTCTTCTTTGAACTTCTGCACCAAAGCCTTCAGATCTAGTTTTTTCATACATATCAATTAAATTTTCACCTTTGGCTCTGTATCCATACTTTACACCATCATATCTTGCTAAATTAGAAGATGCCTCTGCTGGAGCAACAATATAATACGTTGGTAAAGCATAACTTGTATGTGGAAGTGATATGTCGATTGTTTCAGCACCACAATCTTTTACGTATTGAATACCTTTTTGCCAAAGATCCTCTATTTCTTTAGGCATACCATCAACTCTGTATTCTTTTGGAATTCCAATTTTTTTTCCTTTTATATTTTTTGTAAGTTCCTTGCTATAATGATTTCTTTTAAAATTAATTGAAGTAGAATCTTTTGAATCATATGTACTGATTACTTCTTGCAATAAAGCACAATCTTTTACATTTTGGGCCATTGGTCCTGCCTGATCTAATGAGGAAGCAAAAGCAACTATCCCATATCGTGAGCAACTTCCGTATGTTGGTTTTAAACCTACAATTCCAGTAAATGAAGCTGGTTGTCTAATAGATCCTCCAGTATCAGTACCAATTGTGATTGGAGTTAATTGTCCAGCAACTGCTGATGCTGAACCACCCGATGAACCACCGGGGACTAAATTCTTATCAATAGGATTTTGTACGTTTCCAAAATGACTTGTCTCATTAGATGAACCCATTGCAAACTCATCACAATTTAATTTACCTAGAAGTATTGCACCTTCATTCCAGATATTTTCAGTAACTGTAGACTCATAAGTTGGTACAAAATTATTCAAAATTTTACTACCAGCAGTTGTTTTAACATTTTTTGTGCAGAACAAATCTTTAACTGCCATAGGTATACCAGGTAATTTTAAATCTAAATTTGGTTTCTGATCAAACTTTTTTGCTTTATCTAAAGCCGATGTAAAATCATCTGTGATATAAGTATTTAACTCACTAGACTTTTCAGACCTTTGAATAAATGCTTTGGTCACATCTGTTGAAGAAAGTTTCTTTTTTTTAATATTCTCCACTAATTCTGTTAAAGATTGTTTTGTAATGTCTGACATTATTCAATTACCTTTGGTACAACAAAATAATCCTCATTATCTTCAGGAGAATTTTTAATTATTTGTTCTCTAATATTTTTACTTTTGATCTCATCAGATCTGAATTTTAAAGTTGTTTCGGCTATTGATGTTAATGGCTTTACATCATCTGTTTTTAATTCATTGAGCTTTTCAATAAATTCAAAAATTGAATTCAAATCATCAGCTAATTTTTCTGCCCTTTTTTCATCAACAGAAATTCTTGATAATTTAGATATGTGTTTTATTGTTTTAAGATCTATACTCATATGCTATTTAGGTATGACGCAAACTATCATTTAAGTTAAAAATATACAATATGATCACGTTAGAGGAATTTAAAAAAAATCACTTAGATAAGTGCAGATTGATAGGCTTAGACCTTGGTTCAAAACGAATAGGAGTTTCAATTTGTGACGAAAAACAATTAATTGCCACACCCTTTATAACTATAGAAAAAAAATCCTCTCAACACCTTATAGATCAACTTAAGTCAATAATTATCGAAAACAACATAAAGGGAATCATAATAGGAAACCCCTTAAATATGGATGGCTCTTCTGGCAAATCTTCTCAATCAGCAAAAGATGTTTCTACGTATATTGAAAAGAACATTGATATTCCAGTTTGTTTATGGGATGAGAGACTATCAACTGTTGGTGCATTTAATCTTTCCAGTCAATTAGATGTTAATGTGAGTAAAAGAGAAAAAAAAATTGATGAAAATGCTGCTGCTTTTATATTGCAAGGAGCAATAGATTTTTTGAACAATTAATACTTGCTATTATACAACTTTATAGCTATAGAGTTGGTTTTAATGGCAATTAAAACAAATAAAGCTATTAAAATTTCCCAAAAACATCTGTTAGGTATCCAAGATTTATCTATAAATGATGTTAATCTAATACTTGATGAAGCTCACGATTTTATAAAAGTAAACCAAAGTAAAAATAAAAAAATTGATGCGCTAAGAGGAAAAACACAGATTAATTTATTTTTTGAACCCTCAACAAGAACGCAAAGTTCATTTGAATTAGCAGGAAAAAGACTTGGAGCTGACGTGATGTCAATGAATATAAGTAATTCTGCAATTAAAAAAGGTGAAACTCTTATTGATACAGCAATGACACTAAATGCTATGCATCCTGACATTATTGTAATAAGACACCAAGACTCTGGCGCATGTAATCTACTTTCTCAAAAAGTTAATTGTGCGGTTTTAAATGCTGGAGATGGAAGAAGAGAGCACCCTACTCAAGCTTTATTGGATGCTCTGACAATTATAAATCGAAAAAAAAAAATTGAAGGTTTAAGAATTGCCATCTGTGGAGATATCTTGCATTCAAGAGTTGCAAGATCTAATATTTATTTACTGAATATGTTAGGAGCAGAAGTAAATATAATTGCTCCCACAAATTTGATGCCAAAGGAAATAGAAAAATTTGGTGTTAATACATTCACCGATATGAAAAAAGGATTAAAAGATTGTGATATTGTAATGATGTTAAGATTACAAAATGAAAGAATGACAAGTTCTTATCTCTCATCTAACAGAGAATATTATGAATATTATGGCCTTACACCAGATAAATTAGAACATGCAAAAGCTGATGCATTAATCATGCACCCAGGTCCAATGAATAGAGGTATTGAGATAGATACTAATTTAGCTGATGATATCAATAAAAGCGTAATTAAAGAACAAGTAGAACTAGGAGTTGCAGTAAGAATGGCCTGTTTAAAGATTTTTTGTACTTAAATGAAAAAACAATATTTTATAAACGCTAATATAATTGACCCACACAATTCAATTAACGAAACAGGTGGTCTTATAATCTCTGAAGAAGGAAAGATAGAAGCTGTGGGAAAAAAGGTGAATACAAATAATCTTCCTTCAAGAGAAAAACCAATTGATTTAAAAGGAAAATATATATTTCCAGGTTTAGTTGACATGAGAGTATTTGTTGGTGAACCAGGCTATGAATATAAAGAAAATTTTAGAACCTTAAGTAATGCTGCTTTAGCTGGTGGCGTAACTTCTGTGGTAACAATGCCAAATACTGATCCGATAATAGACAACGTATCTATAGTCGATTTTTTAAAAAGAAGAGGAAGAGATAAATCTCGAATAAACATTTTTCCGTGTGCATCACTTACAAAAAATATTGAAGGAAACAATATGACAGAATTTGGTCTTCTCCAAAGTAAAGGTATAATAGCATTTACTGATGGCATTAAAACTATTCAAAATCCCAGATTAATGTCTCGGATAATGAATTCTGCAAAAGATATTGGCTGTTTAATAATGCAACATGCAGAAGATTATGAACTTGCAAAAAATGGGATGATAAATTCAGGCATTATCGCATCTAAATTAGGATTATCAGGTATTCCTGAGATCGCAGAAAGAATTTTGATTGAAAGAGATCTTACTTTACTTGAAAAAGTAAAATGCAGATATCATATTTCTCAATTATCATCGCAAAAATCTATTGAAGTAATCAAACATAGGAAAGAAATCGTAAAATTCACATCCGGTGTTTCGATAAATAATCTCTCTTTAAATGAAAATGATATAGGTGATTTTAGAACTTTTTTAAAACTATCTCCACCTTTGAGGCGTGAGGAAGATAGAATTGCTCTAGTGGAAGGATTAAAGGATGGATTAATAGATGTGATTGTTTCAGATCACAAACCTGAAGATGAAGAGTCAAAGAGATTAACATTTTCTCAAGCTGCAACAGGCGCATCAGGTATAGAAACTCTATTATCTTTAAGTTTAGAGTTATATCATAATGGATCTTTAAAATTAGAAACATTAATTAAAGCGCTTACTTCAAATCCTGCAAAAATTCTCAAAATAGATAAAGGTAACCTCTCCATTGGTAATGATGCAGATTTTTGTGTTGTAGATATAAGTAAACCATGGATTGTAAAAAAAGAAAAATTGGTTTCAAAATCAAAAAATACCTCAATTGAAGACAAAAAACTCCAAGGTAAGGTCACGAATACATTTGTAAAAGGAAAAGAATTATTTAAGCTTTAGTATGGATATTTTTTTGATAGGTATCATTTCCTACCTCATGGGCTCGATACCTTTTGGATATATACTTACAAAGATATTTTTAAAAAAAGATATAAGAGAAATCGGATCTGGTAATATTGGAGCTACTAATGCTTTAAGAACTGGTAACAAAAGTATTGGTTATTTCACGTTAGCATTAGATATTTTAAAAGCAATTATTCCAGTTATTTATGTAAAAATTTTCTACCAAGATTTTTTATATATTGCATCTTTATGTGCCTTTTTAGGTCATGTATTTCCAATTTGGCTTAAGTTTAAAGGTGGCAAAGGTGTTGCTACCTATGTCGGTATTTTATTTGCTATAAATTTATATTTTGGAATTATATTTTCTATATGTTGGTTTGTAACTTTTTTTATTTCTAAATTTTCATCTCTATCATCTTTAGTGGCTTCGATATCTATACCAATCTATCTATTAATTTCTATTCAGTTTAATCAGGCAATTTTTTTTACGATCATGTTTATCTTGATTTTTTTTACTCACAGAGAAAATATTAAAAGATTGATAAATAAAGAAGAAACTAAGACAAAAATTTATTAAATTGACTATCTAAAGCTTTTGGGTAGTTTGTAGTTTATGAATTTGGTCATTGTAGAAAGTCCTGCTAAAGCAAAAACTATTAATAAATACCTAGGTGATAATTATAAAGTTTTAGCAAGTTATGGTCATATAAGAGATTTGCCGTCAAAAAATGGTTCTGTCAATCCAGATCAAGATTTTAAAATGGAATGGGAAGTTGATAGTTTTTCAAAAAAATATTTAAAAGAAATAACTGATGCGGCTAAAGACTCATCTAAAATTATATTAGCAACTGACCCTGATCGTGAAGGTGAGGCCATTGCTTGGCATGTCAAAGAATATTTGAATGAAAAAAAACTTTTAAAAGATAAAGAAATTGAACGAGTTGTATTTAATGAAATAACCAAAAAAGCTGTTATTCAAGGAATTGAAAATCCTAGGCAAATTGAGCCATTACTAGTCGATGCGTATATGGCTAGAAGAGCCTTGGACTACTTGGTTGGTTTTAATATATCCCCGATCCTCTGGACGAAACTTCCAGGTTCAAAATCTGCAGGAAGAGTTCAATCTGTTGCTTTAAAATTAATTACTGAGAGAGAACATGCAATTGAGTCTTTTAAACCTGAGGAATTTTGGACTTTAAGTATTAAATTTGCTGATACTGCAAATCAAAATTTCACTGCTAGTATTAGTCAACTTGACAACAATAAAATTGAAAAATTTTCATTTAGAAATAAAGAAGAGATAAATAAAGCCATATCAAGTATTAATAAAAAAAAATTTAGTATAACTGATATTTCTAGCAAAATAGTAAATCGTAATCCCTCTGGACCATTTACGACTTCAACTCTTCAACAAACCGCATCGAGTCGACTAGGTTTTGGTGCATCTAGAACAATGCAAATTGCCCAAAAACTTTATCAAGGTATAGAGATGGAGGGTGAAACAATTGGCTTAATTACTTATATGAGAACTGATGGAACTAATTTATCTAAAGATGCTGTTACAAGTTTCAGAAACTATATCCAAAAAGAAATTGGTAATGAATACTTGCCTAAAGATGTTTTGAATTATTCAGGCAAAAAAGCTAAAAATGCACAAGAAGCTCACGAAGCAATCAGACCTACTGATATTATTAGAACTCCTCAAAGTGTTAAAAAATATTTAAGTACAGATCAAAATAAACTTTATGATCTTATCTGGAGTAGAGCTTTATCTTCTCAGATGGAGTCAGCCAAATTTGATAGAAATACTATCACCATAACGTCAGATAATAATGATACAATTTGTAAAGCCAGTGGATCAGTTTTAAAATTTGATGGTTTCTTAAAGATTTATAATAATCAAAGCAAAGATGATGATGAAACTATTTTACCTGCTGTGTCTAAAGGACCTATTAATATTGAGGCGCTAATAGATGAACAGCATTATACACAACCACCACCAAGATATTCCGAAGCTAGTTTAGTTAAAAAGCTTGAAGAGCTTGGTATCGGGAGGCCTTCTACGTATGCAAGTATTATTTCTACTATTGCCAATCGAGGTTATGCAGAGATATTGAATAAAAGATTTTTTCCTACAGATAGAGGTAAATTAATTTCAGCCTTTTTAGAAAAATTATTCTCAAAATATGTAGATTACAACTTTACAGCAGGATTAGAAGATCAACTTGATGAGATCACTACTGGCAAAGAAAGTTGGATTAAAGTTTTGGAACTTTTTTGGAAAGACTTCAATAATAATGTTTCGGAAGTGAAAGAAAAAAGAACTAGAGAGGTGTTGGATTTACTCAATGATAGTCTAGGTGAATTAATTTTTGATAAGGATAATGAGGGTAATGTAGTAAGAAAATGTCAATTATGTAGTTCTGGAACACTTAGTTTAAAGAATAGTTTCAGAGGTGGCGCTTTTATAGGGTGTTCAAATTATCCAGAATGTAAATTTACACGACCCTTATCTAAAGCAAAAGCTGCTGCTCAAGCACAATTAGCTGAACCAAAATTTATAGGAAAACATGAAAATGGAAATGATATATATTTGAAAAATGGTAGATTTGGCCCCTACCTTCAATACGAGAAAATCCCTTCTGATATAGAAGTTGAAAAAATTAGTAAGAAAAAGAAAAAAACTAAAAAATTAAAGTCAGATGTAAATGAACTTTTAAAAAATGTTTCAATACCAAAAGGATTAGAATTAGAGAGTATTAATTTGGAAAAAGCTCAATTTTTATGTTCGCTACCTAAATCTTTGGGAATAAATCCAGATAATCAAAAAGAGATTACATTAAACGTTGGAAGATTTGGTCCTTACTTAAAATGTGAAAATAAATCAGCAAGAATAGAAAATGTAGAGGAAATATTTTCCATAGGTTTAAATAGAGCAATAACATTAATAGCTGAGGCTAAACCTGGTCGAATGTCCTCTTCTATGATAAAAGATTTGGGAGAACATCCCGAGGATAAAAAACCTGTTAGAGTCATGAAGGGTCAGTATGGGCCTTATATAAAATATAAATCACTCAATGCAACTATTCCTGAGGAAAAAGACCCCACTGAATTAACGATGGAAGAAGCTTTAATATTGATTGAGAAAAGAAAAGAATACGATAAGAGTAAAAAATCAAAAGGTAAGAAAAAAAAATGAAAAAAATATTTATAATTTCAATAATTTATTTATTTTCAACAAATATTCTAATTGCTGATGAACATAAATGTTCTGGGATGAAAAAACTTTCGAAAGAATATTTAGCATGTACAGCCAAAAATATTAAAGAAGGTGCTGTCAAAAAGAAAGATCAAGTTAAAGAAGGGTCTATAAAAAAAACAAATCAAATTAAAGAAGGTACAAAGAAAATATTTAATAAAGTTAAAACTAAAATCAAAAAAAATAATTGATTATGAACTTTGAAGATAAGATAAAAGAACTCAATATAAAGCTTCCTGAAGCGAAAGCACCAGTTGGTAATTATGTTGCAACAAAAATTACAGGAAAAATGTTATTCATATCAGGACAAATTTCTATTGATGATAATGGTGAATTAATTAAAGGAAAAGTTGGTAAAGAATTGGATGTCACGGCTGGTTACAATGCTGCTAAGAGATGCGCGTTAAGTATTATTGCCCAAGTTAAAAAAGCCTGCGACAATGATTTATCAAAAATAAAATCATGTGTGAAATTAACAGGATTTGTAAACTCAACAGATGACTTTATTGATCAACCTAAAGTAATAAATGGCGCATCTGATTTGATTGCTTCAATTTTTGGAGACGCAGGTATGCATACTAGAGCTGCTGTGAGCACAAATAGTTTACCATTAGGCGTTTCGGTTGAGGTAGACGCAATATTTGAGTTAAATTAGATTTTTACTTTCCAACACTAAAATATTTTAACCCTTGGTCTTTAATCTTTGATGAAGAATATATATTTCTCATATCAAAAATCATAAACTTCTTACCTTTAACTAAACTTTTAAAATTAATTGATTTAAAATCATTCCATTCAGTATGAATAATAACAAGATCAGCCCCATGAACAGCATCTTTTATTGAAGTCTTATTAATTACATTTTTAAACTTCTTAAATTCAGTTTTATAACCAGTTGGATCAAAATATTTTATAATTGCTCCTTTTTTTAATAACCAAGGTATCATTTTTAAACTTGAAGAGTCTCTCATATCATCAGTATTAGGTTTAAATGTAACTCCTAAAAAGGTAATTATTTTATTTTTAATTTTCCTATTTAGAATTCTATTGATTCTATCTAATAAAATTTTAGATCTATTTTCATTTGATTTAATTACTGATTTTATTACTGATAAATTTGTTTTAAATTTATCTGCTGTTGTAATAATGGCTTTTGTATCTTTAGGAAAACAAGATCCACCATAAGCAGGTCCTGCTCTAAGAAATCGACTGCCTATTCTTTTATCCAATCCCATACCTATTGATATATCCTCAACGTTAATGTTAGTTTTTTCACATAAATTAGCTATTTCATTTATAAAAGTAATCTTTGTTGCCAAAAAAGCATTAGAGGCATATTTAATCAATTCTGCGGCTCTTCTAGAAGTTTGTAAATAAGAAGCACCCTTAGAAATAAGTGGGCTATAAAGATTTTTTAAAATTCTACCTGCTTTTTTATCATTAGTTCCGATAACGACACGATCAGGATAAACAAAATCTCTTATTGCTTCTCCTTCTCTTAGAAATTCAGGATTTGAAACAACAGAAAATTTCTTTTTACTATTTTTTTTAGATAATATTTTTTCAATTTCATCTCCTGTCGTCACGGGAACTGTTGATTTTGTTATGATAATTTTAAATTTATTAATTGAAGAACTTATTTCTTTAGAAACTTTGTAAATTTGACTTAAATCTGCTGAACTACCACCTTTTTTTGTTGGTGTACCAACACAAATAAAAATTATGTCTGAGTCTTTAATTGATTTTTTTAAATCTGTAGAAAAATTTAATTTTTTATTCTTAAAATTCTTTATTACTAATTCTGATAAACCAGGTTCATAAATTGGAATCTTTCCTTTTTTTAGTAAATTTATTTTGTCAACATTATTATCTACACAAATTACATCATTTCCTAAATCAGCAAAACATACTCCGCTTACTAAACCTACATAACCAGTACCAATCATACACAATTTCATGATTTAGCTATCTCTAAAGTTGATTTGATGTAACCACTCATGCTTCCACAATCAAGATATTTTCCAGAAAAATTATGAGCAATGAATTTTTTATCATTTTGAATTAATGTTTGGATAGCATCTGTAATATGTATTTCTCCTCCTTTACCTGGTTTTTGTTTAAGTAATTTTGAAAAAATTTCTCTAGGTAAAATATATCTTCCAATCACTGCTTTATTAGATGGTGCTTTTTTTACAGAAGGTTTTTCAATAACATCTGAGATCAAATAATTATTCTTATTTATTTTAGTTTTTAACTTATAAATTCCCCATCTCGAAACATTATTTTTTTTAACATTCATACTAGCCATAACAGACGCGTTGTATTTTTTATGAATCTTTATCATTGATTTAGAACAATTTCTTTTAATAATAAGATCATCTGGTAACAACATTAAAAAAAAATTATGTTTTATAAATTTTTTTGTTTTTAAAACGGCATCTCCAGTGCCAAGTGGTTTGTTTTGATAAACAAATTTTATCATTTTTTTATATTTTAAAATTTTTTTGTATTCTTCCTTAATTCTTTTATCTTTCTTTTTTTTAATAATTTTTTTATAAAAATTATCATTATAAAAATAAGTCTTTATCATTTTCTTCTTATTTGAAATTATAAAAATAACCTCTTTAATACCTGCATCAATGCATTCATCTAGAATGTATTCAATTCCTGGTTTACCATTAATAGGTAAAAGTTCTTTTGGAAATACACTGGTTAATGGAAGTAAACGTGTACCCAAACCAGCTAAAGGAATAATTGCTTGTTTAATCATTCAAATGTTTTACTTATTAAAAAGTTTTATACAAATGAAAATTTTATTAAATAATAATGATTTAAATGAGGCATTAGAAAATGTGTCTAATCTAGGTTTTGTACCTACCATGGGAAGTCTTCACAAAGGCCATATATCGTTAATTAAACAATCCAAAAAAAAATGTAATAAAACTATTGTAAGTATATTTGTAAATCCAAAACAATTTAATAATAAAAATGATTTTAAGAAATATCCAAGAAATAGAAAGAAGGACTTATCGATTTTAAAAAGACTTAAAGTTAATTATGTATATTTACCAACTGTTAAGGAAATTTATAGAGTAAAGAGATCCTCTAAGATTATAATTTCAAAAAAAGACAAGATATTATGTGCTAAGTACAGAAAAGGACATTTCGAGGGTGTAATTGATGTAATGGAACGGCTAATTGAAAACATCAAACCTCAAAAAATTTTTATGGGAGAGAAAGATTTTCAACAATTATATCTTTTAAAAAAATATTTAAGAAAACACTCTTCAAAAATAATAGAATGTAGAACAATTAGAGAAAAAAATAAATTAGCATTATCTTCCAGAAATTCATTATTACAAAAACGTGAAAAAAATTTGGCTGCAAAATTAATTACCAATATTATGAAACTTAAAAGAAAGTTAAATAAGGAATCAAATATTAAAAAAGTACTTAATAAAACTGGAAATGAAATAAATAAATTACAAAATGTTAAGATTGAATATCTCGAATTAAGAAATATTAAAAATCTTAAAATTTCTAATAAATTAAAAAATTCAAAAATTTTCGTATCTTTTTATATTAATAATGTAAGGTTGATTGATAATTTTTAAAATTCTATAAAAAATAAGCCCCAACACCTAAAAAAGAAACAAAACCTATTACATCAGTTATTGTTGTTACGAAAACACTAGAGGCAATTGCTGGATCAATTTTCATTTTTTTTAACGTGACTGGAACAAGTATTCCAAATAAACCTGCCACTACCATTGTCAAAATCATTGAGATCGATATTATTAATGATAATTGGTAATCTTGAAACCAGACTTGAACGATAAAAGAACTTATAACAGCAAAAATTATTCCATTGAGAATACCAATATTAAATTCCTTTATAATGTTTTGATTAAAGTTATTTTTTGTTAAATCATTTGTTGCTAAAGTTCTAACAGTAACTGCTAAAGTTTGCATACCTGCATTACCACCCATCGATGCAACTATTGGCATTAAAAATGCCAAGACAACCATTTGTTCAATTGTTGCACCAAACAAACTTATACAATAAGTAGCCAGAAATGCTGTGAATAAGTTTAATAGTAACCAGTTAAATCGTCTTTTAGTTTTTGTGATAACACCATCTGTAATTTCTTCGTCACCAACACCAGCTAATCTTAAAGCATCTTCCTCAGCCTCTTCTTTTAAAACTGTTAATACATCATCGGAAGTTATCATTCCTACAAGTTTATTATTCTTATCTACAACACAAGCTGAGTTTAAATTGTAATTTTCAAATGAATTACCAACTTCTTCTCTATCCATATCCACTGGAACTAAAAAAATTGAATCATCCATAATTGAGGACATTTTTGTTTCTCTAGGTGTTCTTAATACTTTAGAGGATGGTACAGCACCAATAGGTTTAAAATTTTCATCAACAATGTAAATTTCTAAAAATTCTTCTGGTAAGTCTTTATTCTCTCTTAAATAATCAATAGTTTGTCCTACCGACCAGTTACTTGGGATTGCTGTAAATTCTCTTTGCATTATCCTAGCAGCACTATCCTCTGGATAACTAAGACCTTCTAATAAAGCAAATCGATCTTTTGGGGGTAATAAACTTAATATTGAATTTTTATCTTTTTCTTCAACATTTTCTAAAATAGCTATGGCGTCATCAGACTCTAAATTTTTTAAAATCCTAACAATTGCATCTGAGGAAAGATATTTAATGATTTCTGATTGAACAGACTCATTTAATTCAACAAATACTTCTGGATCAATCTTAAAATTATTTAATTTTATTAAACTTTCTCTGTCATTTTCACTTAAATGCTCAATAATATCAGCAGCATCAGCGGGATGCATTTCCTCAAAAGATCTAGTTATAAAAGATGCATCATTTGAGGTAATTTTGTCTGTTACAACTTTTATATATTCCTTATTAAATTCAAAATTGACTTTTTTATCTTTAATTTTTTTTATTAAAGTCATAAATACACCTATTATTTAGACGGATCTTTTAATACAAAATGAAAAGAATACAATTTTTAAATGCCTATAGAAATTAAAAAGTCCCAAAATCCAGTAAAATATGAAGACGCAATATCATTTATGGAAGATCGACTTAAAGATATCGATCTAAAAAAAGTAGATGATTTGATTTGGGTTTTAGAACACGATCATATCTATACATCGGGAACAAGCTATAATGAAAATGAGATAATAGATAAATCTATAAATATTATAAAAACTAATAGAGGTGGTAAAATAACTTATCATGGACCAGGACAACTCATTTGTTATTTTGTAATTGATTTAAAGAAAGGTAAGAAAGATATTAGAAAATTCATATCTGTAATTGAAAAATCAATTATTGAAACCCTGAACCTCTATGACATAGAAACATTTGCTGATAAAGAAAATATTGGTATTTGGTACAATGATAATTCAACCATAAAAAAAGTTGCTGCAATTGGGGTCAGGGTAAGTAAATGGATAGCTTATCATGGTTTTTCTATCAATATTAATAACGATTTAAAAAAATATGACGCGATTATTCCTTGTGGGATTAAAGATAAAGGTATTACTAATCTCAAACAAATTAAAAATCAAAATTATGATGATTTAGAAAATAAGTTAATAGAAATATTTAAAACTAATTTGAAAAATTTAATCTTTTAGTCCTCAACAACTTATTGAAATAATCTGGTAATAATGCTTTGTAAGTATATTTTTTTTCATTAATCATAAATTTTATTTGATAGGAATGAAGCATTAAATCTTTATTTATACCTTTCGATGAAACAGATGAATTATATTTTTTATCACCAAAAATTGAATGTCCAATGTTAAATAATTGTTTTCGCAATTGATGTTTTCTTCCTGTGATTGGTTTCATTTCTACTAAACTAGCATTGGTATTTTTATCTATCACTTTAAAAATTGTTTTAGCTTTTTCAATAATTTTTTTTCCATTGTCGTACCTTATCAAATTATCATTCCATTCACCTGAGTCTTTTTCAATTTCTCCGTTACATATTGCCAAATAAGTTTTGTGCACTTTTCTTAATCTAAATAGAGAGGTCAATAGTTGAGCTGTTTGTCTATTTTTCGCAATAATAAAAACACCTGAGGTATCTTTGTCTAATCTATGAACAGAGAATGGTTTTGTTCCTTGAAATATTTCACTTTTTGCAAATATATCTACTAGATTTTTTTTTGACTTTGTTCCACCTTGAACCGATATTCCTGCACTTTTATTTAAAACTATAAAATCTTCATTGTTATCTATGATCAGATCTTCGTTAGATTTTATTACCTCAATGGATGGATTGAATTGTTTTTTTTCGTGTTTAATTTTTTCTTTAAAATCAAAATTGAAGAGTTCTATTTTATCATTTGTTTTAATCTTAAAAGAGCTTTTTATTTTTTTTTTGTTTATTTTAATTTTTCCTAACCTTAAACTCTTTTCAATAAGACTTTGCGGTACTTTTCCTAATTTATTTCTTAACCATCTATCAATACGCATGTTATTACACGTTGACTCAACGATAAAACTTCTAATCATGAATATTTAAGGCTTTTATTTATGCTGTGGCAGCTTTCTTATCTTCTTTTTTTTCAACTTCTTTTGCTGGATCTTTCTTTTTTTTATCAACTTTTTTGGCTTGAACGTCTCTATCAACAAATTCAATTATAGCCATAGGCGCATTATCTCCGTATCTAAAACCTGCTTTAATAATTCTTGTATAACCACCAGCTCTTTTTTCGTATCTTTTAGATAAAGTTTTTTTTACTTTATTGGCTGACTTAATATCCTGCAATTGAGAAATCAAAATTTTAGTATTATGCAAACTATCTTTTTTACCTAATGTGATTATTTTATCAGCCTGTGGCTTTAAAAATTTTGCTTTTGGTAAAGTTGTTTTAATTTGCTCATACTTTATTAAGGAATTAAGCATATTTTTAAGCAGCGCTTTTCGGTGTTCAGAAGTTCTGTTTAACTTCTTATTTGCCATTCCATGTCTCATTAGATGCTTTCCTCTAATTTTTTAGACATTTCTGCGATATTATCTGGTGGCCAATTTGGAATTTCCATCCCTAAATAAAGAGACATACCAGTTAAAACTTCTTTAATTTCATTTAATGATTTTCTTCCAAAATTTGGTGTTCTTAACATCTCACCCTCAGATTTTTGAACTAAATCACCAATATAAATTATATTATCATTTTTAAGACAATTCATTGATCTAACAGATAATTCAAGCTCGTCTACTTTTCTTAATAAATTTTTATTAAATTCAGGCTCTGTTGAAACTTCTTTAACTGGAGCTTCCACAGGTTCATCAAAATTAATAAACATTTTTAATTGATCTTGAAAAATTCTAGCAGAATAAGCAACTGCATCTTCAGCAGAAATTGATCCGTTTGTCTCAACTTCCATCGTTAATTTATCGTAATCTAAAGCCTTACCTTCTCTTGCGGTACTTACTGAATAAGAAACTTTTTTAACGGGACTATATAATGAGTCAATTGCAATTAAACCTAAAGGTGGTTCTTCAGGTTTATTTAAATCAGCTGGAACATAACCTTTTCCAGTATTAACATTCATTTCCATATGGAAGTGAGTATTTTCATCTAAATTACAAATAACTAAGTCAGGATTCAAAATTTCAACATCAGGAACTGATGCGATGTCAGATGCTTTTATTTCACCAGGTCCTTTGGCATCTAATACTAGTTTTTTTGTTCCCTCAGCAGCACATTTTAATGCCAGAGATTTAACGTTTAATACAATATCAGTAACATCTTCTCTTACACCTTTAATAGATGTAAATTCATGAAGTACACCATCAATTTGAATTGAAGTTACTGCTGCTCCTCTGATTGAGGATAATAAAATTCTTCTAAGTGAATTACCAAGTGTTAAACCATAACCTTTTTCTAATGGTTCAGCGATGATTGTAGCGTGAGTTAAATCATCACTTATTTTAACATCAAGTTTCGCAGGTTTGATTAATGATTTCCAATTTTTTACATTTACATTTTCTACATCCATTAAACTCTCCTTTTTTTTGGTGGCCTAGTACCATTATGTGGCATCGGTGTTGTATCTTTAATTGATAAAATTCTAAATCCTCTCGCTTGTAACGCTCTTAATGCTGTTTCTCTGCCTGAACCAGGACCCTTAACTTCCACAGATAAAGTTTTCATGCCAAACTCTAAGGCTTTAGATGCAGCAGCATCAGCAGCTATTTGTGCTGCATATGGAGTTGATTTTCTAGAACCTTTAAAACCTTTTTGTCCAGCTGATGCCCATGAAATTACGTTTCCATTAGTGTCAGCGATTGAAATAATTGTATTATTAAAAGTTGATTGAACATATGCAATTCCATTTAAGATATTTTTTTTAGTTTTCTTTTTTTTTGAATAAGAACTTTTGACAGCTTTTTTTGGCGACTTATCTTGACTCAGTTCTTTATTATCTTTTTTTTCTGCTTTTGCCATGCTTATTTCTTAAGTGGTGTTAATTTTTTTCCAGCTATCGCAATAGCTTTTCCTTTTCTCGTTCGAGCATTACATCTAGTTCTTTGACCTCTTACAGGTAATTTTTTTCTATGTCTCGAACCTCTATAGCAAGCTAAATCAATTAATCTTTTTATGCTCAGTGAATAATCTCTTCTAAGATCTCCTTCAACTTTAAAATTTTGATCAATGTATTCTCTTATTTTCAAAATTTCATCATCAGTAAGTTGATTTACTCTTTTTTCTTTAGGGATTGCTAATGATGTGCAAATTTGTTTTGAAAATTTATCACCAATACCATAAATATAAGTTAGCCCTACTTGAACTAATTTATTTTGTGGGATATTTATTCCTGCAATACGAGCCATAATTTTGAGATAAATTTAGCCTTTTATATAAGAAGTTCTTTCAAAGTCAATGTCTTAAACATTAAGAAAAGCATCTATTTTAGCGGTTATTTGTTCTATTTTAAGCGCACCATCTATTTCATAAAAGTTTGAATTTTTGGAATAGAAATCTAAAACGGGGCGTGTCATATCCATATAGGTATCATATCTTTTTAGAATAATATTTGAGTCATCATCAGATCTTTTTTCTAAAGTTTTTCTTTTTTCAACTCGTTTAATTATTACTTCTTTTTGGACATTAAGAAAAAAAATATAATCAATCTTTTGATTTGAACTTTCTAAAATAGTTTCTAAATTTTTAGCTTGTTCTAATGATCTAGGATATCCATCAAAAATAAGTTTGTTTTTATATTTTTCATCAAAAATTACTTTTTTAATTAATTCGTTTACAATTTCATCACTTACAAATTTACCATCGTTCATGTCATTGATTATTTTTTTTCCTATTTCAGAATTTTTCTTGATTTCATCCCTTAACATATCACCTGTTGAAACTTGAAAACCATTTATCTTTTTAACTAAATATTTTGCTTGTGTTCCTTTTCCAGCACCGGGAGGTCCAAATAGGATTATATTCACGAATTATCT
>ENA-OSEY01001182-OSEY01001182.1-marine-metagenome-genome-assembly--contig:-NODE-1182-length-18439-cov-3.500436_pt1 | contig 18439 bp, 14 predicted proteins | sample MGYA00248465_ERZ534230 | MGnify/ENA primary metagenome ERZ534230 (study PRJEB26409, sample SAMN06344110) | marine metagenome | isolation source: Sea water from surface | place: Atlantic Ocean:Southern...
ATGAAACCAGTTACTGGTGGAATATTTATTCCCCCAAAAGTTCCTACTATACCAGTTTTACTAACTCCTGCTGATAAATAGCCAGCTAAAAAAGCAGCCTGATCAGTAGCAAAAACCTGTCCTAAGATATTTGGAACTGTAGGATCATATGCAAAATCAATTATTGTGAAATTAGAATCTTTATTTGCTTCAGCTGCATTTTTTGTAGCTTCGCCCATTAAAAATCCGACTGCTATAATTACGTCACAACCAGCATTTACCATTGAATTTAAATGTGGTTCATAGTCGGTTTCTGATTTGGATTCAAGTAATTTGGAATCAACACCGTGTTTAGATACGGCGTCTTGAACACCTTTCCATGCGGTTTGGTTAAAACTCTTATCGTCAACTCCACCTACATCAGTTACTTGACATGCTGTAAATGCATGAGCTGAGTTTATCCCCAAAAGTAGCACACCAGCTAATGCTCCACTTGATATTTTTAAAAATTTTTCAAAATTCATTTCTAGTCCTCATAAATCTTTTTAATAATTTCTAATTATGAGACTTTTGTTAATAGGGTGCAATAAAAAGAATTCAGTTTCCCAATATATTTAAATATTTATTTTTGTAAGTTAACAACTTTTTTCATTAAAATTGCATCTACTTTTTTATCTTTTAAGATTTTATAATAATTTTTTCTTATACCAAAATTTCGAAAACCTACTTTTTTATATAAATGCAAAGCAATCAGGTTATTTGAAGCAACTTCCAAAAAAATTTTTTTGCAATTAGATTTCAGTAATACCTCGTCAAGCTCATTCAGAATTAAAAATCCAATACCATGATTCTGGTATTTTGGTACTACTGCCATAGTAATTATTTCGGCATCTTCTTTATTAATACTAAAAATACAAAATCCTTTATTTTTTTTATAAATATATGATATTTGGGGATTTATTAATAAAGAGAAAATAAATCTTGAAGAAAACCTTAAGTTCTGTTGATTAAAACTTTTTAAATGTATATCTGAAAATTCATCTGCTAGAGATTTTAGAACTTTATTTTCCATTAATTTATAAAAATTTGGGAGCTGGTTCTAGAGGTAATTTTGCGTCAGGTTCTTTTACATAAATAGGTGAAGGCATAAGTCCATTAGTATCTGAATCCATAAGACAAAAACCTAGTTCTGATGCTTTAGAAATGCTTGTTTCTTTTCCATAGTTCAACCCCAATTTTTGTGAAATTGTTAAAGCATGATCACCAGAAATAATTGTATCTTTAGCATATTTGGTATTAAGTATTTTAATTAAATTTTCTTCAACTGGATCTGAAATGGGTTTCTTTTTAATAAACATCTGGGTGTAGAACAAATTTTCTCTTGCACTAATAATTCCTAATGTTGGAAGGTCAGAATCAATTAAAGTTTGAAATCTATTAATTCCAAAGCACTTTATATTCAAAGCAAAAGCGATACCTTTTGCAAAAGATATTCCTACTCTAATACCAGTAAAATTACCTGGCCCAACACCTACAGTAATACAATCTAAGTCATGCATTCCAAGATTTGCTTGTAAAAGTGAATTATCTAATAATTCTATTATTTGTTCAGAAGGTTTTTCATCCTTTTTGGTAGAAATTTCTGACACAACATCATTAGAATTAATAATAGCTATGGAGTATAATGGGTGTACTGTATCTATTGACAATATAGTCTTTAAATTAGACATTATTATTAAGTCTAAGCTGCGATTGGTCTAACTTCCTGCACTTCTGGTATAAAATGTTTTAAGAGATTCTCTATGCCCATTTTTAATGTCATTGTTGAAGATGGACAACCAGCACATGCTCCTTGCATATGCAAGTAAACAATTCCTGATTCATATCCATGAAAGGTTATATCACCACCATCTTGAGCCACTGCTGGGCGTACACGAGTATCAAGTAACTCTTTAATTTTATTTACTATTTCTGCATCAGGACCATCATGATCCATATGATTTTTTTCTGCATTTTCCTCAAGGAGTGTAGGATCTCCTGATTGGAAATGTTCAAGGATAACACCTAAAATGGCAGGTTTAATATGTTCCCACTCAGTATCGCTTTCTTTAGTTACTGTAATAAAGTCAGACCCAAAAAATACACCAGTTACGCCTTCAACACTAAAAATTCTTTTTGCCAGTGGGGATTTGTCTGAATTTGCTCTAGAAGGAAAATCTGCAGTCCCATTCTGCAAAACAGTATGCCCAGGCAGAAATTTCAGAGTTGCAGGATTTGGTGTGGATTCTGTCTGTATAAACATTTTAATTTCTCCAATTAATTTCTTACTATGCAACAAAGTGTAAAAGGAATCAATCAAAATTTAGAATCTTTCTAAACTAGAGTTTTTATGAAACTGAAATAATTGCTTCTTTCGTCATAGATCCAGGAACTATTGTCACAGGTACAGGTAAACTACCGCCTTGTCTCGCGACTAGCTGTGTGACCAGAGGTCCAGGTCCTTCAGAAGATATTCCGGCGCCTAGTACTATTATTCCAACCTCAGGATCTTCTTTAACTTGCTCTAAAACTTGTGTTACTTTTTCCCCTTCTCTTATAACTAGCTCAGGTATAATGCCTTCCTCTTTTTCTATGATTTCAGCAAAAATATTAAAATGTTCCTTAATTCTCTCTTTTGCTTCAAATCGCATCTGTTCGGCTACTCCTATCCAATGCTGAAATTCTTCGGGAGTAATTATTCCTAAAATTTCGACTTGGCCACCTGTCTTAGAAGCTCTTATTGCTGCAAAACGCAATGCATTTACAAATTCAGGGCTATCATCCATTACAACTAAAAATTTTCTCATTATTGTGACTTTCAAAATTTAAAAAAATCTTAAACACAGTAAAATAAAATAGATTTAAGTCATCATTATAATAACAAAATATCAATATGGAAGAAGATAAAGATAATTAAAATTTATTTAATTATTTTTTAAACCTAAAATTTTAAAAGTAGAGTCTATAATTGGACTTGAAATTTCACTAGCTTTTTCGGCACCATTATTCATTACATTGTCTATCTGGTCAGGATTTTTCAAAAGATCATTTATTTTTTTTGAAATAGGTTTTATTTCATTTATAATTAGCTCAGTGAGTTTAGGTTTAAAAAAACTAAAAGGCTTTCCGCTAAAATCATTCAAAACCTCTTGAACATTACATTCTTTAAAGGAAGAATATATATTTATTAAGTTGCTAGCTTCTGGTCTAGACGCTAGTCCAGAAATATCTTCTGGTATAGGATCTTGGTCTGTCTTAGCTTTTCTTATTTTTAAAGCTATTTGATCTGAAACGTCTGTCAGGTTTATTCTACTCATATCTGAGGTTTCAGACTTAGACATTTTTTTTGAACCATCTCTTAAACTCATAATTCTTGGAGAGGTTTTTTCTATAATTGGTTCTGGGCAAGGAAAAAAATTAGGTACTTTATAGTCATTATTAAATTTAGTAGCTATATCCCTAGTTAATTCTAAATGTTGCTTTTGATCTTCCCCTACTGGCACATGTGTCGCATGATACGCCAATATATCAGCAGCCATTAAAGAGGGATAGACATAAAGTCCAACAGATGCATTTTCTTTATTTTTGCCTGCTTTATCCTTAAATTGTGTCATTCTGTTCAACCATCCAACTCTTGTAACACAATTAAATACCCAAGCTAATTCAGAGTGAGAACTAACCTGACTCTGGTTAAATAAAATTGACTTGTTTGAGTCTAAACCACAAGCAATGAAAGTTGCTGCTAACTCTCTGATTGAATTTCTAAGTTCTTCTGGATCCTGCCATACAGTTATCGCATGCAAGTCAACAATACAGTATAATGTTTCGTTACCAGCACTTTGAAACTTAACAAAATTTTTGACTGCTCCTAAATAATTACCTATGTGAAGGTTTCCAGTAGGTTGCACACCTGAGAAAATTCTTTTTTTGTGTTTAATTTCATTCATATTTTACACTTTCGTAAGCCTTATAGGTTTTTTATAAATATATTTTTAATAATAAAAGGCAATATTTAGGTTATTATTTATTTTTATTTAAAATACCAAAAAACCATAAAGTTAAAAAGTAAATGCTACTACTAGCAGAGATTAGTATAATCAAATAAAATAAACTAAAATTATTAGTAGTTAATAAATAAAACCACTCTTTTTGAGCCAAAATAAGAACTAAGGAAAGAATAATTGTAGATACCAAAATCATAATTATCTCCTTTATTAATTTCCAATCAAAATAAAATCCTAGCTTTTTTGATTTATGATATAGTGCGAAAGCCATTATCCAGCTAGATATGCTTGTACTTAAAACTGGAGCCAAAAATTCAAAATGACCTATTAGGCTTATAGCTAATATTATATTAGCCAGCATAGAAAATACTGCAATTCTAAATGGAGTTTTAGTATCACCTTTTGAAAAAAATATAGGTGTAAATATTTTATGTAAAACAAATGCAGGCAAACCAGTAGCATAAATTGATAATGCTGAAGCAGTATTTTTACTATCTATGATAGAAAATTCTCCTCTTTCAAAGAGTACAGTAATAATTGGTACTGGTAAAATAATTAAAGCTGCTGTGGCAGGAAAAATTAAAATAGCAGCTATTTTTAGTGCATGGCTAACGACATTATGCAACTCAGATGAATTATCTAACGGAATTTTTTCAGATAATTTTGGTAAAAGTACACTTCCTAAAGCCACACCTACTACACCTAGAGGAAGTTGATATAATCTATCTGCATAATTAAGCCACGCAATTGCACCCTCGTAATAAGATGCGATTTGTCTACCTACCAGCAAATTTATATGTATTACTCCACCAGTAAGAACTGCTGGTAAAGCAATAATAAGGAGTTTTCTAATCTTTCCATTAAATTTTGGTATTTTTAATTTTGGAAAGTATCCTAGCTTTCTAGTTGTATGTATTAACACTATCAGTTGTAAAATTCCAGAAAGAGGAATTGAAATAGAAAGCATTACTCCTACTTCCCAATCTAGAATGTAGGATAGGATCATTGCAAAAATTAAAAAAAGGTTTAAAAAAATTGGTGTTGCAGAAACTACTCCAAATTTTCCATAAGAGTTTAATATTCCTGCAAATAAAGATGATAATGAAACAAAAAAAATGTATGGAAATGTAATCCGTCCATAAATAACAGAAGTTTCAAACCTTACATCATTTTGAAAGCCACTTGCCATGGCAAAAACTAGAAGAGGCATAATTATTATCGATATAAATGTGAAGATAAATAATATCAAAATCATCACGGACAATGTATTATTGGTAAATTCAATGGACTGTTTTTTATTATGCATATTTTTTTTAAACATTGGAATAAATGCTGCATTAAAAGCTCCTTCGGCAAAGAATCTTCGAAAAATATTAGGTAGGGAGAATGCTATAATAAAGGCCTCTCCTATAGGACCTGAACCTAAAAATGCAGCTAACATTATATCTCTACAAAAACCAAATATGCGACTAACAAAAGTCCATAAACCTACAGTTAGAAAATTTTTTAAAAAAGTGGATTTAAAGTGCATAGTGTTATCAAAATTAATAAGGGTCTATTAAAGTCCCAGCTTGAATAGCTTCTTTAAGTTTATGTTCTAATTTTTCTCTTTTGCTAAGGGAATGTAATTTTAGTCCGAATAGATCCTTTACGTAAAAAGTATCTACTGCTTGTTCTCCAAACGTAGCTATAATGGCAGAAGAGATAGATATATAATTATCGCTAAGCGTCTTAGCTAAGTCATATAGCAGACCTAGTCGATCTCTTGTTTCAATTTCAATGATAGTATGTATTTCTGAACCTTCATTATCAAAAGTTATGTTAGTAGGCACTATAAAATCTTTTTCTTTCTTTTTGATTTTTCCTTTTTCTTTCAAAATATCGCGTGCAATTATTTGGCCTTTTAATGCTTCATTAATTGTTTGATTTAATTTATTTAACCTATTTTCCTCAAATGGTTTACCTTCCTTATTTTGTAACCAAAAAACAGAAGTAGCAAAGCCATCTGAAGTTGTATAGGTTCGAGCATCTATTACATTTGCACCTGATAATGCAATTGCGCCAGTAAGTCTTGAAAAAATTCCTGGGTGATCTTCAATCAAGAAACAAATTTTGGTAGCGTCTCTTGCTAGATCAGTTTCAACTTTTGAATTGATGGATAATGTATCAATATTTTTCGCAAGATTAGAAAAAATTGCTTGTGTTTGGGTGGTTAAACCCAAATAAAAACCAGCATAATGCCTATTAATTTCAGTATCAATTTGTTTTTTTCCCCAGTGTTTTAATTCATCCTTTAATGCAGATTTTGCCTTTTGAATTTGTTCTGGTCTAGAAGTAATTTCATAGTTTTCTTTTAAAATATTAATTGTCTTATAATAAAGAGTTCTTATCATCACAGCTTTCCAGTTATTCCATACTTCAGGTCCAACCCCCCTTATATCACATACGGTTAAAACTGTAAGAAGCCTAAGTCTTGTTGTAGATTTTACAATATTAGCAAAATCACGAATAGTTTTTTCTTCTGATAGATCTCTCTTTTGAGAGATGTCAGACATAAGCAAGTGGTTCTCTATTAACCATGATGTTAATTTGATATCATGATCTTCAAAACCAAGTCTTTTTGTAACCTTAGTTGAAATTTTTGATCCTAAAATACTATGATCTTCTGGCCTTCCTTTACCTACATCATGAAGAAGTAAAGCCATATATAAAACTTTTCGATTAACTCCCTCTTTTAAAATTTTTGATGCTAATGGTAAATCCTCTGTAAGAAAACCTTGCTCAATTTGAGATAATATTTTTATACACTGAATAGTATGCTCATCTACAGTATATTTATGGTACATATTAAATTGCATCATACCTATGATTTTCTGAAATTCAGGTATATATCTTCCAAGAAAACCTACTTCATTCATTCTTCTAAGAGCGCGTTCTGGATCTCCATAATTAAGAAGAACATCAATGAAAATTTTTGCTGCTTCGGGATCTTTTATAAAGTTTTTGTTAATATTATTTATATTTTTCGAAATTAAATGAAGTGAATTTGGATGGATTAATCTTCTACTTTTTAGTCCATTTTGAAATAGTCTTATTTGATTTAGTGGGTTTTTAAGAAAATTAATTGAATCATTTACATCTACCCGACCGTTTGAGATAAAAAAACCTTTATCCAACTTTAAATTATTTTCAGCTATAACATTTTTTAATTTTGATACAAAACTTGGATTTTTTTTAACGTGTAAAGATTCCATTTTAGCGAGCAAAATTCTTGTCAACTCACCCACATTTTTAGCATGTAAAAAATATGTTTGCATAAAGTTTTCTACGGCAAGTAAACCAGATCCTTTTTTAAAACCTAAAGATTTTGCTAATGGTACTTGTAAATCAAAACTTAGTATTTCATTAGCTCTTTTAGTGAAAATATGAAGAGCGCATCTTATAGTCCACAAAAAATCTTCAGCCTTGAAGAAGATGTCCATATCATTTTTTGTAAATATTTTATAGTTAATTAAATCATTTTTATCTGAAATCTTATAAACATATTTTGAAATCCAATAAAGTGTTTGTAGATCTCTTAACCCCCCTTTGCCTTCCTTAATGTTTGGTTCTAATAAATATCTCTCAGATCCTTGTTTTTTATGTCTTAAATTTCTTTCTTCTAATTTTTTTTCAATAAACTCAGGCGCAGATTTTTCAAAAATATCTTTCCAAAGTTTTTTGTTTAATTCATTAGCTAATTCAATACTTCCAAATAGGAATCTATTTTCTAAAAGTGATGTCCTAGCAGTAATATCAGTTTTGGCAATTCTTAAACATTCATCAATATTTCTAACTGAGTGACCAACTTTAAGGCCTAAATCCCATAATAAATACAAAATTGTTTCAATAACATTTTCACTCCAAGCTGTTTGCTTGTAGGGTGTTAAAAATAAGAGATCTATATCCGAATATGGCGCCATCTCTGCCCTGGCATACCCACCTAATGCGACGACAGATATATATTCTCCTTTAGTTGGGCTCACTAAGGGGAATATATATTCTGTAACAATTTTAGAAACTGACTGAATAATGATGTCATTCATAAGTGTATATACGGAAAGGGATTCAGGTGCTAAGTAAGGATTTTTTTTTAGTATTACTTCTATCTTTCCAGAAATATTTTTTTTAAATCTCTTCAATTGAGCAAGTGTATTACTTCTTATTTCATTATTGTCATTTAAATCAATACACCCAATTATATTTTCTTCTTTTAAATAAGAGTTCATCATTTGAAATGATTTGCTCAAAGATATTTTTTTTAATTCAATATTCAATTTTAATCACTTATGGAAAACTATTTCTTGCTTGTTTTAGTACTTTTGGTTGACCATTAGTTATCTGAATGACAGATAATTCTTTTTCTGCAATTCTATCATAATTAAATCTAAAAATTCCATCAATTCCTATAAATCCACTAGAATTAAATAGACCATCGAATTTGTTTGAATGATTAATATTCTTATTTTTTAAATTTTTCTCTAAAACTCCCAAAGCAGCAATAGCATCATATGTAAGGTTAGATTTAGGATGCGGTCTATATCCAAATTTTTTTATAAATTTGTTTTCATAAAATTTTCGAAATCTATAATCTGGCATGGTAAACCATGAATGTTGGAATGCAGGTTCAGAAAGTATAGAAGTAGAATTATTCCAACTTGATAAACCCATGATTTGAATACCTGTTTCTGTTTTGCTTTTTGTAATATCAGCAAGTTCAGCTGCTAAATGTTTCATTCGTTGATCAGGTGTTCCTGTAAAAATAATAACGTCAGTATTGGTGCTTTTTAATTTTTGTTTAATAGTTTGAGCTTTATAAGATATTTCACTTATATCTTCAGAATAATTTTCAGAAAAAGTCACTACACCTCTATTCATTTTGATCTTATTAATAAGTATTTTCATTACTTCATTATTATGTTTTTTAGTTTGATTGATTAATGCAAATCGATACTTATTATCATTGATAGCAAACTTAATAAGATTATTTGCTCTATTTGTAATAGTATCTCCTAATAATAAAAAATTTGTACCACTAATCGATGGATCATTGGACAAAGTTATAACTTTCAAATTATTAAAAGGAAAATTGTTTGAAATTGCTTTCGCAATAATAGGAACAAATGGTCCTATTACTATATCATTTTTTTCTTCTAAGGCTTGTTTAAAGGCAATTAAACCTTCCTTACTTTTACCTAAAGTATCATAAGTTTTAATTTCAAATGAACTATCAACTAAATCTTCTTTAGCTAATAATGCAGCATCTCTGAAACTTTTACCTAAATATGATAAGTCTCTATTTTTAGATCCAACAGGTAGTAGTAGTCCAATTTTACTTTTTGTGTCAGTCACGCCATTATAATTATAATTTTCTTCAATATTCGAAACGCATCCGACTAAAATAGTAACAAATATTAAATAAATAATATAAAAGTAGTTCTTTCTTTGGCCGCTAATCTTTGTCATAGTTTATAGTCAGTTTATAAATAAAATAAATTCTTAGTTCTCATGATTTTTGTACTATAGAATAAAATAAATAAAAATATTTAAATTCTTCAGGATTATAAAAATTGAAAATAAATTTTCCTAAATTAGAACCTGCTTTATACCTGATCTCTACTCCAATCGGAACACTTTCTGATTTAACGTTTAGAGCAATTAACGTATTACAAAACGTAAATGTTTTATTAGCTGAAGATACTAGGGTCTTAAGAAAATTAATGAACATTATGGATATTGATTTAAATGGAAGAAATATAAGTTCATATAATGATAACTCAGGTGATGAGGTAAGATCAAAATACATTCTTGAACTAGAACAAAATAAATCGATTGCCTTATGTTGTGATTCTGGAACACCATTAATTTCTGATCCTGGATACAAACTAGTGAGACAAGTTATAAGAGATGGTTACAAAGTGATATGTATACCAGGAGCTTGTTCTGTTATAGTAGCTCTTTGTCAGTCAGGGTTACCATCTGACAAGTTCTTTTTTGGAGGTTTTCCACCAGTGAAAAAAAATCAAAGGATTAATTTTTTCAACGATTTGTTATCAGTTCCTTCTACTTTAATTTTTTTTGAAAGTCCAAAAAGGATATTAAATACCTTAGAAGATTTGGGAAATATTTTTGGTAATTCTCAGCAAATTGTTGTTTGCAGAGAACTAACTAAAAATTTTGAAGAAAACAAACGTGGAACAATTGATTCAATTATTAAAATTTTAAGGAAAGAAAATAATTTAAGAGGTGAATTTACTGTAGTTGTTAACAGAAAAGAAAATATTAAGACTGATTTAAATTTAATAAAATCCGATCTAATTTATTTATTAAAGAAAAATACTTTTAGGGATTCTGTTGCTATTGTCTCTAAAAAATACTCATTATCTAAAAAAGAGGTTTATAATCTTGGTTTGAAGATATTAAATAATTGAATAACGTTTTTGGAGTTTTTAATGCTAAGAGTTGGTTTTCAAATGGATCCTTTGGAAAATATAGATCCTTTATCAGATACATCTTTTCGTCTTGCTGAAGAAGCACAGAATAGAGGATATTCAGTTTTTCACTATCTTCCTGATGAATTGAATTATAGTAAAAACAAAATTTTTGCAAAAGGTAATTTTGTTAAATTGAATAGGAATGACAAACCACCCTTTTCTATCATAGATAATAAAACCATTGATATTATAAATGACTTAGACGTCCTATGGTTAAGACAAGATCCTCCATTTAATATGAATTATTTGACATCTACATATCTCTTAGATTTTGTAGGAAATAAAACACTTATAGTTAATAATCCTTTTTGGGTTAGGAATTTTCCAGAAAAATTATTAGTACTCAACTATTCGCACTTAATGCCTGCAACTATAATTAGCAGTAAAATAGATGTAATACAGAAATTTAGGGAACAATATGGTGAAATTATTTTGAAACCATTGTACGGAAACGGTGGAGCTGGTGTTTTTAAATTAGACAATGATGACAAAAATTTTGTTTCTTTAATGGAACTTTTTCTAATGAATTCCTCCGAACCCTTAATAGCCCAAGAGTTTATACCTGAAGTAAGTAAAGGTGACAAAAGAATTATTCTTTTAGATGGTGAAATTTTAGGAGCTATTAATAGAATACCCAAAAAAGGTGAGATTAGATCTAATATGCATGTTGGAGGGAAAGCTGTTGCGACAGAATTATCTGTTGACGAAATAAATATTTGCAATGAAATTGGTAACAATTTAAGAGAAAATGGACAAATTTTTGTTGGTATAGATGTCATTGGAGGAAAATTGACTGAAATCAATGTTACATCACCTACTGGTCTGCAGGAGTTAGAGAGGTTTGAAAATAAAAATTTTGCTTCGAAAGTTTGGGATAAAGTGATTTCAAAAATTTAATTAAAAATTCAATTTTAAAAAAATAGTCATGGTGAATTTAAAATCTTTAATTGTTCCTATAATGACAATGTCAATTATAGTTTTAGTATCAAATATACTAGTCCAGTTTTTATTGGGTAACTGGTTAACATGGGGAGCATTGACCTATCCATTTGCTTTTCTTGTAACTGATATTACAAATCGATTCTACGGTCTATCCGCAGCAAGAAAGGTTGTTTTATTTGGCTTTATTATAGGTATATTTTGCTCACTAGTTGGGACTCAACTGCAAGGTGAATTTGGACCATTAGTAACTTTTAGAATAGCATTAGGATCTGCAACAGCTTTTATAATTTCTCATTTATTAGATATTTCAATTTTTAATTATTTAAGACAAGAAAGATGGTGGAAAGCACCATTAATATCTTCAATAGTAGGTTCTTCATTAGATACCCTTATTTTCTTTTTTGTTGCGTTTTCTGGTTTTTTTATTTTTTTGGAACCTTCGAATGATGTTTCGTGGGCTGTAGAGCAAGTTCCTATTTTGGGTATGTTTGGAATATCCCCATTATGGGTGTCACTTGCTTTTGCAGATTTTTTAGTAAAGCTTTCTTTAATCACTATTTCGTTAATACCATTTAGATTTTTAATTGTTTTACTCCAAAAGAAAGAAAACGTATAATTTTATTTAAATTTAAGTACTTTATTTATTTGTATTTTCTAAACATAATTTCAGATGAGCTAATGTTTATTTCTTAAAAGACGACCTTTTTGAATGTTCCAATCCCTTTTCTTTTCTGTTTCTCTTTTATCTACATTTTTTTTACCTTTACCAATTCCAATTAGTATTTTGGCAATTCCTGCTTCATTAAAATATAGTTTTAAAGGTACTAGAGTCATACCTTCACGTCCTTTATTTTTAATTAATTTTAATAATTCTCTTTTTTTAACAAGTAATTTCCTTCTTCTTCTTTCTACATGGTTAAATGTTTTAGCATTTTCATAATTTGGAACATGACAATTTATTAGCCAGAGCTGCTGTTGTTCAATATTTGCGTAACTTTCTAGAATACTTACTCTACCATTACGCATACTTTTTACTTCAGAGCCCTCTAGAACGATGCCACATTCAATTTCTTCTTCTATAAAATAATTATAACGTGCTTTTTTGTTATCAGCGATTAATTTCTGATTTTTTAGGTTCACTAATTTCTGCATATATTAATTTAATAATTCTGCATGTCTTAATGCATTATCCATAATTTTTTTAGTATTTTCATTTACTGTTACTAAAGGTGCTCGCAGTTCATTATCACATTTTCCTAATTTATTTAGTGCATATTTTATTGGTGCGGGGCTTGGTTCTAGAAAAGTAGCTCTGTGAAGTGGTAGCAATTTATCTTGTAATATAAGAGCTTTTTTATAGTCACCCTCAAGCATAGCTTTTTGGAATTCAGCTGATAATTTTGGTGCAGCATTTGCTATTACAGATATACATCCTACTCCACCATGTGCGTTAAAACCGAGCGCAGATGCATCTTCACCAGATAATTGAATAAAATTTTCACCACAGTATTTTCTGGTATCTGATACTCTACTTACATCACCAGTTGCATCTTTAATTCCAATTATATTTTTTAATTTTGAAAGTGATGATAAGGTTAATAAATCCATATCCACAATTGATCTTCCAGGAATATTATAAATAATAATTGGTAAATCACAACAATCATTAAGACTACTAAAGTGTAAAAGTAGTCCGTTTTGGTTGGGTTTATTATAATAAGGTGTAACAATTAAGGCTGCATCTGCTCCTACCTTTTTTGCAAACTTCATAAGGTCTACAGATTCTCTAGTGTTATTAGAACCTGCCCCTGCAATAACAGGTACTCTTCCTTTTGATTTTTTTACTATTATTTCTATGACTTCTTGGTGTTCTTCATGACTTAAGGTTGGACTTTCTCCAGTAGTTCCAACTGCAACTAATCCGTTGCTTCCCTCTTCAATTTGCCACTCAACAAGATCCTCAAGAGCATTTTTATCGATTTCCCCATTTTTAAAAGGAGTTATAAGTGCAGGAATCGATCCTTTTATCATAATAAAATCCTTAGATTAATAATTTTCATTCACAATATTAGCACATCATTTTATTATGTTAAATCGTATATTTTGAATAAAATAAACATATAAAAAAACGATCTTTTAATTAAAGGTAAAAATTAGTGAAAATCTTAGTTAGATATTTATTTTTTATTATTATATCTTCTGCATTTTTCTTTATACAAGAAGTAATATTTATAAAGAAGAAAGTAAATGCTGAGCAATTTGAGATAGAAAATTTTAGAGAAGCTTTAAAATACTCTGATGCACAAATTTGGGATAAGGCTTACATATATGCAAAAAACAGTAACAGTGATTTAGCAATTGATCTAACAAATTGGTTAAGATTAAGAGCTGGGGATGCAATTTTCTCAGATTATATTAATTTTATAGAAACTAAATCAGAATGGCCTGGCATGCCTTATCTTATAAAGCAAGCCGAAAAAAAAATCACTTTGGATGAAGATCCAAAACTTATAATTGATTTATTTAAAAATAATTTTCCTTTAACTGGCCATGGTTCAACGATGCTATCTTTAGCTCATTTAAAGGTTGGAGATATAAAGCAAGCAGAGAAAATAGCTGCAATTAGCTGGTTGGACCAAAAATTTGATGAAAAAAATTTTCAACTAATGATAAAAAATTTTAAAAATGTAATTTCAATTAATAATAATAAAAGATTAAACAATTTACTTTGGAAGAGGGATGTGTCTTCTGTTAATCAACTTAAAAAAATAATGACTGCTTCTGATTTTTTTATTGCAGAACAAAGAGTAAGACTTCAAAAACTTACAAAAAGTAAAGATAAAATTGATACACTCAAAATATTCAACATGAAGTATCCAGGAGTTCTTTTTGATTATGCAAATTATCTTCAATCAAAAAGAAAATATAAAAAAGTTTCTAATATAATTTTTAATTTATCCAATAATCCCGTGAAATTGGGATTATCATATAAGTGGTCAGAATTGAGAATTTATCATGCTAGAAGAGAGCTTCGTATCGGTAATTTGATGAAAGCTTATAAAATTAGTAGTAATCATTTAATAAGTAACGAGTTTTTTGTAAATGATGACTTTAAAGAGTCTAAACAGGGATATGTGGAACTTGAATGGCTTTCTGGTTTCATTGCTCTCAATTTTTTAAAAAAGCCAGAAGTTGCTATAAAACATTTTTCAAATATCTTAGATTTAGTTACCAATAAAAATTTCTTAAGCAAAAATTATTATTGGTATGCTAGATCACTTGAAAAGCTAAAAAGAATTAATGAGGCACAAGATTATTATAAGAAAGGATCCATATATATAAGTACATTTTATGGACAACTTTCGGCTGAAAGAATTAATAAAAATTCTCTAAATTTATCAGAAATTGAAGATAGGAAGTATGATTGCAAAAAAGTAAATCTATTGGAAAATTCAATAATAAATTTGGGTAAGAAATTATTAGATGCTGATAGATTAGTATTGGGAGTACGGTTTTTCAAACATGCCGCTGAAACTTTATTAGATGAAGAAAGAAAATGTTTACTAGTGTTCTTAGACAGAATTGGTAATCTTTCAGGGATCATTGCTATATCAAACAAATTCAAAATCAAAAGTGATTTAATTCTTAAATACTCTTTTCCTTTGATAAATAATTTAGATATGAACCAAATTGATAATTTACAGCTTGTTTACTCGATTATTAGGCAGGAAAGTGGATTTTATAGTAGTGCAATTTCTAGAACAGGTGCTTTAGGGTTAATGCAAGTTATGCCGGCCACCGCAAAACAAGTAGCCAGTGATTTAGGAATTAAATACAATAAAAACAGACTTTCTTCAGATGAAATTTATAACATCAAAATTGGGTCTTTTTATTTTAATAAACTTCTAAAGAAATTCAAAGGTTCAATAGTATTGAGTACTGCAGCATATAATGCTGGACCAGGTACAATAAATAGATGGCTGAAAAATTATGGTGATCCTAGAAAATTTGGAGTTGATCCTTTGATTTGGATTGAGATGATCCCTTATTATGAGACTAGAAACTATGTTAAAAGAGTGCTATCAAATGATTTAATTTATCGACATAAACTTGGTGATAGTATTATAAACTTTGATCGTGCAAGAAAAAATTTTGGACATAAGTTTTAATGATTATTTACTACATCTTTGATTGAAATTTATTATTTATCAATATATTGTGTGTACATCTGTTTTTCATTAAGGTTAATTAGTTTGAATATCACTAAATTACGACTGAATGGTTTTAAAAGTTTTGTAGATCCAACTGAATTTGAGATACTGCCAGGACTTACAGGAGTAGTAGGTCCTAATGGATGTGGTAAATCAAATTTATTAGATGCTTTAAGATGGGTTATGGGAGAAAACAGACCAACCTCCATGCGAGGCGATGGAATGGATGACGTTATATTTGGTGGGACTAGTTTAAGACCTGCAAGATCTTATGCTGAAGTAAATTTACAAATTGAAAATTTTGATTCAGATATCTTACCTATCAATACAAGTGAAAGTACTATTGAAATTGTTAGAAGAATAAATTTTGAATCTGGGTCTACTTATAGAGTAGAAGGAAAAGAGATACTTGCTAGAGAGGTAAGATTGCTTTTTGCAGATTATTCTTCGGGTTCTAATTCTCCTTCTCTAGTAAGACAGGGTCAAATTTCAAATCTAATAAATGAAAACCCTAAATCTCGTAAAAGAATTTTAGAAGAGGCAGCAGGAATATCTGGTCTCTATCACAGAAGACATGAATCAGAATTAAAGCTTAATGCTTCTGAAAATAATTTGGAAAGGATTAATGATATTCTTTCAAAATTAGAAGAACAACTGAAAGCATTAAAAAAACAAGCCAAGCAAGCAGAAGATTACCGTTTATTGGGTGAAAAAATTAGAAAACAAGAATCACTACTTTTATTTGTTCGTTGGGAAAATAAACATTCAGAGTTTAATAACTCTAAACACGAGTTAGATAATATTCTCAAAAAAAGAACTGATCATGAAAAAATTCTAAGAAATTTAATAGAAGTAAAAGAACAAAAAGAAAACTTACTACCAAAAATAAGGGAGCAGCAAGCTGCAGACCAAATAGCTACAAATCAATTACTGTCTAAAAAAACAAATATCGATGAAAAGCATAAAAATGCCTTATCAAGAGTTAATGAGTTAAATCAAAGAATTTCGGAATTAGAAAATGATTATATAAGAGAAAATGAATTAATTCTTGATGCAGAAAGTGTTCTCAAAAAATCAGCAAATGAAAAAAACAGCATTTTGAATAATCAAAGTGATTTAACCAACAAAATTAAAAGTACAAAAGAAGATTTAGATTTATCAATTATTGATTTTAACAAAATTGAGAAAGAATATGAAGTTGAGGCTAATAATTTCGCAGCTTCTTTAGCAAAAAAAAATAATCTTGAAACAAATTTTGAAGTAAATAATAAAAGTTTAAAACAAGTTGAAGAGAAAATTACCAAAGTTAAAGATGATAAATCTAAAGTAAGTCTTCGAAAGGAAGAAATTGACAATGAATTAATTAATATTAGGAATGAATTAGAATTATCTGAAAAGGCAATAGATAAAAAATCTTCAATGCTTGATAAAACAGAAGATGAAGTTCAGACTTTGAGAGCAGATTTACTTAATTTTGAAGAAAAACTATCTGAAGAAAGAAGTAAATTATTAGCTATTAAATCTGAAATAAAAACTTTAGAAGAATTTTTGAGTGAGCAAGAAATTTTTGAAGATGCCATTATAAATCAAATTGAAATATCAAAAGATTTTGAAATTGTATTTAGTGTTATTTTGAATGACGATTTAAACTATCCGCCACAGTCCTCTGACAGAAAAAGTGGATGGCATTATAGTGAAAATGAAAAACAATCTTATTCATTTCCTGAAGGTGTAAAAGTTTTAGCTGATCTAGTTAAACATCCTTTAGAGTTAAATAAAAGGTTAAAAAATGTAGGTATCGTAAATTCAAAGGATGGCTATTTACTTCACTCGAAGTTAAAAAATGGTCAGTCTTTAGTATCAATGGATGGAGATTTTTGGAGATGGGACGGTTTTTCAACAACATCCGCTGACGTAAATACAAGCAATACACAAAAAGTCAAAAATTTAAATAGATTACAAAATTTAAAAGTTTTACAAAAAGAAATTGAAAAAAAAGTATTTATCCAGTCTGATCATAAAACGAATCAAGAACTGGTTTTTAAACAAAAAATTGAGGAACGAGATAATTTAAAAAAAGAGTATATTTCTAAGGAAAAAAGATTAAATGAACTAAAAACAAATCTAAGCAAATTGGAAGCAGAATTTGAAATTAATAGTGCTCAAATTGAGAGTTTGGATAATAACTACCTTAATCTTAATGAGGATTACAATAAACTAATTAAAAATATTGAAGAAATTAAAAATTTAGACAATCAAGAGATTGATTATCAAGAAGAAGAAAAAAATATTAATTTAAAGAAAAAAACATTAGAGGATTTTAGGAATAAAAATCTTGATAGAAGGTTGGTTCTTGAAGATTTAACGTCTCAATTTAACTTTTATAAAAATAGATTAGTTCAGCTTGATAAAGAATTAGAAGATTGGTCAATCAGAAAAAAAAGATCAGTTGATCGACAGGATAATATTTTGTCAAGAAAAAATGAACTTGAATTAATTTTAGAAACTGCACAATTAGAGCCAGAAAAAATAGAAAATGATATTTTAAATCTTAATAAAAAAATCACTGAAGCTGAAAAGAAATGTAGCATTTCAACTGATGCGTTGGTAAATGCAGAGAAGAAACTACGAGATGCATTATTTAAAGAAAAAGAAGCTTTCAAGATTGCCGAGGATTTAAAAGAAAAGTATGTAAGAGCTGAAGTTTCTATTGAGACTACAAAAGATAATC
>ENA-OSEY01001183-OSEY01001183.1-marine-metagenome-genome-assembly--contig:-NODE-1183-length-18439-cov-3.215173_pt1 | contig 18439 bp, 18 predicted proteins | sample MGYA00248465_ERZ534230 | MGnify/ENA primary metagenome ERZ534230 (study PRJEB26409, sample SAMN06344110) | marine metagenome | isolation source: Sea water from surface | place: Atlantic Ocean:Southern...
CAACACAATTCCCCCTACAGAATAAATTGCAGGTTCAAGAGGGCTGTAAATAATGAAAATGCTTCCAATCGAAGTGCCTAAAAATAAAGAATTGAAAAATTTATATACAATAAAATTCTTATGGTTCAAATGCAAATTATGTATTTTCAGCTCCATTATTTTTAACTAATCTTTGATTAAAGACTCTTTAAATTTCTAATAAATATGCTAAAAATGGGGAAGTAATTCATATTTCTTTGTGAATAGATTATGTTATTCATTGTATTCGCATTATAAAATAAGTTGAAATTTATACTGTATAGTTAAAATACATGGATAACAAAACTCATTTAGGCTTATTTCCGCTTCGAATCTTTCTTTTTCCAGGGGAGCAAACAACTTTACACTTGTTTGAACCGCGTTATTTACAGTTATCTACGGACTGTATCAACAATAATGAATGTTTTGGTATACCATACCAAGGAAAAACAACATTAAGTGAATTAGGCTCACTGGTTAAAATTGTTCAAATCCTAAAAAAATATGAGAATGGAGAAATGGATATTCTTATCGAATGTACTAACAATTTTAAAATAAATCATTTTGAAAATAAAAATGATCAGAAATTGTATCCAATGGGAACCATAACAACTCTGCCAATGTATGATTTTAAGCCTACAGATGAGTTAACTACACAAGCTGAAAGTTATCTTTCTTTATTATTAGATGATAATGAAGAAGCTAAAACACCTGAGTTAGTTTCGCTAAATAATCTAATTAATTTAGTTAACCTTACAGATGAAGAAAAAATTAAATTTTTAGGTTTTAGTGAAGAAAGAAAAAATGACTTCTTAATCAAAAAATTCAAGTTTATGACCATTTTATTGAGTCAAGAAAAAATGGTAGACCAGAATTTTTATCTAAACTAAATTTCGAATTTGATATTAAGTAAAAAAAGTATCAAAGTTATTGTGCTTTTATTAAAAATTGCCACAGTAATTTTATTTACTATTCTACTACTAAAAGCAGACTGGGAAACCTGTATTCCTGTTTTTAATGAACTTAGTTTACTTAATATATTGCTTTGTTTCCTCTTATTTTACACTGGTTATTTTGTTAAAATAACCCGATGGAGAAATATTCTTAAGGGATATGAAATTCATGAAAACTATTTCACCTTATTCAAAGTTTTTTTGATCGGAGGTTATCTAGGTCTAATATCTCCAGGAAAAATTGGTGATTTTGGGCGTTTGTATTATTTAAATAATAAAAACGATTCAAATGCCATCCTATCTAGTCTTATCATAGACAGAATAAATGACTTAATAATATTAGTATTATTAGGAGGAATTGGCTTTTATTATTTACTCGCATTTCATAAAATACCATTGCAAATAAACTTAGCAACCATTATTATTTTTATTGTTATAATCACTGTTTTCACTATCGTCATTTACCTTCTTTTTAAAAATAAAATACTGCACTTTTTATCTATTTTCAAAAGTGGAATCTCATTTTATAACACTATTTTTCAGCTTACCGCTACCATTTTAGCTATGATATTTTTGTATAGTACATTTATAGTAGTAGCAAATGGTATTGGTTTTGAAATCCCTTTGCTAGATATGTTTTTCATTGGTGTATTTTCAGGAATAATAAACTTACTTCCCATTAGTATTCATGGTATTGGAGTTAGAGAAATTTCTCTGATTTATTTATTAAGCTTATATCAAATAGTATCGGACATTGCTCTGGCTTATTCTCTTATTATTTTTGGACTTCAAATAATGACCTTATTACCAGGAGTGTATTGGTTTTACAAGAACCCCATAAAAGTAAATTGATTATTTTCTAAGGTGATTGTTGTCTTGAATGTCCATCCACATAGCAAATAATAAAGACTGGAATCCTGAAATGGTTAAAAAGATAAAAATAATTAAAAAATCTGTAGGGGTTTTGCTATTGGGCTGCAAGAAATTTAAGATTAAATGATAAGCAAAGTATATATTGACACCAAAAATTAAAAATGCTACATTATATAATAAGAATAAAGGATGGAAATCTCTGAACAGATATTTCGTCCATAGTCTTTTAACAAAGCCTTTGATAAGTAAAAACAATATTGGGAAACTTACTTTAAGTACTTTTAATTTGGACTTTTCACCAACACCATAAACAGGCTTAATTTTTACTTCTCTTATTGTACAAAAGGCAATATTTAGCTTGATTAACATATCATTTGGCATTCCATATCTTTTATAAATTTTATATAACGGAATGGCGTTAATAGCATGTTTTGAAATAGCTGTATAACCCGTTTGAGTATCTGAGACGTGCCAATAACCCGATGAAATTTTCGTTAATATACTTAGTATAGAATTACCAAGAAATCGAACTTTTGGTATGATTACCCATGCGGATTTGTGTTGCAATCTATTGCCTTTCACATAATCTATATTTTCATTTACTACAGGGCTGCAAATGGATAGTAATTCATCAGGATCCATCTGACCATCACCCGCCATTACAGCTACACAATCTATGTCATGATCTTTGCACCATTTATATCCTGATGCAATGGCTGCCCCAACTCCTCCATTTTGAGTATGCTCAATCAAAATAATTTTTTCACTTTCTTGATTTTTATTATGAATTTTTTGTAGAGTAAAAAGTTCTTTTTCGGACTGAACTCTTTGAATAAACTCAATATCTGCTCTATTGTAAGGAGTGGGCTCTGGCAGTTCAAGAAAAATAGATTTTAATTGCAGATCACTTTTATTACTATCGTTATCCAAATAAGCTTTCACTTTATTTAGCGTATCGTCTTTAGAACAATCATCAACGACTACAATACGATCTACAAAATCAGGCATACTGTCTAATACCATTTCGATTTGAGTTGACTCGTTGTAGGAAGGTATTACAACTGCTATGGTTTTGTCATTTAACATGCATTTATTTATTTAATCCACCTAGGGCCCAATTTAGATTATTTTTGGCTAATTGAAAATCGGGATCCAAAATCAGGGCTTTTTCACAAGCACTTTTTGCTTTTAACCACTCTCCTTTTTGATTGTAACATGCACATAAATTATTGTAGATAAACTTACTTTTTGTGTTTTTATCAATTGCATTTTCACAGTATGAAATAGCTTCATCATAACGTTGCAACAAATATAGTTTCTCCGTAAGATTTAAGATTAAATTTTCATTCTGAGGGTCATTTAAAAGTTGTGTAATTAAACCCTCCACTTGCTCATTTTCTGATTGAGTGTAAGGAACTATAAGCTCTTTTAAGCTGATGCTACTCAAATGATTTGGACTCTTTGATAAGGCTTTATTAACTAAACTCAACGCCTTTTGGTATTGATTATTTTTAAACAGATATCTTGCATAATAATATTCTGGGTCAGGAGCTGAAGAATTTAAATTAATAGCCTGATTAAAATAATTTTCAGCCTCTTTTTTATTCCCCTTAGCACCGTATAAGATGGCTAAATTTATTTTAACCGTATACCAATAAGGCGATTTCTCATGTGCTTGAATAAAATAATCTTCCGCATTATCATAATCGCCCTTGGCCATCAAGGATAAGCCATAATTCATTAGGCCTCTACCATTATTTGGACTCTTTATGGTTACATCATACCATAATGATTCCGTGGATGACCAAACTTTATTTCGTTCATATGTACCAAAAGAATAGGATGAAATGAGCAATAAAACAATAATTACAAAACTCATTTTATAGATGTGTTTTTGTATTAGATTATAATAATAGAATCCTGCAAATCCAACGGCAATAAACATGCCCATAAAGGGGAAAAACATCCTATGGTCATTTGCAATTTGAAACAACGGAACAAGAGAAGTGGGTAAAAGCGCAACAAAAAACCAGGCTATTCCAAAAGATATGGGCCTAGTTTTTTCATTTTTGGCACATTTAAAAGCCGTATATATGAGCGTTAAAATCAAGAGCAGACCCATTAAAATTCGCTTATCATACCACGGAGTTATAATTTCGATATCTGGATCTGCGCTTAAGCTTGTTGGAAGGATAAAGTTTCCTAGGTAATGTAAAATAACATATAGCTGTGTGGAGATATACTCAAACTTAGTTACGGTAAAGTTAGATGAAACCGTTGAACTTGGAGTCAAGTAAAGCTGATTTACAAGAAAAATAGCTGCTCCAAATATTGTGGGGACCCACATAATCTTAATTACAGAAGCAATCCATCTAGAAATGGAACTCTTTACCAATTTATAATGGGTGTTTGACTCAAATAAAATGATGTAAAAAAACAGAATGGGGATAAACATGACAGCAGTCTGTTTAGTCCAAATACCTATTAGAAATGAGGGTAAATAGAGATAATATTTTCTTGTCTTTTGGTTAATAAATAACAAAAGAGAAACTATAACAAATAAAGTAGAAAAGGAATCTGATCTAGCACAGATATAATTTATTGTTTCCGCATTAATTGTGTGCGTAGCAAAAAATAAGGACGTTAGTAGAATGAAAACTTTTCCCTTAAAATCAAGTAAAAGGTTTGCTTTTTTTGATAAATGAACCATTAAAATTAAAAACAACAACACAGTAACTGCATACCAGAAAAAAATATGAATATGAAAAGTAGTCGAATTTAATTCTCCCGAAAGGTAATAATCCACAGCATTTAAAAAAGTAACCATAGGTCTGTATGCTCTATTGGCTGGAAGCGAACTGAACGTTTCTGGATTAGAAAAAAAATCAGTCCAGTTTTCTAAACTTGTAATAGCGCTATTATTGACTATGGTATGAGAATCATCAAAAAAGAATGGATTATGAAAATGATTCGAATAGACCCCTAAAGTGACCATTAGAATAAATAAAAAGCCAATTAATAATATGTTACTTTTTAAAGTAGATAGCATCAATCAAGATCTATAATATCGTGAGTAAAAATATGATTTAATTCATCAGCTGCTTTATCCCAACTGAACTTATCCGCTTGAATTGGGCCTAATTTAGCATATAGGTCATATTTTTCTATTGCAATTGACATGCCATTTGATATAGATTTTACATTAAATGGGTCCACATACACAACCGCTTCACCTCCTACTTCGGGAATACTTGTTATATCACTAGTAACTACAGGTACTCCGGCCATCATTCCTTCTAAGACAGGGAGCCCAAATCCTTCAAAGTAAGAAACGTATATTAACGCCTCGCTAGAAGCCACCCATCTGCTAAGATCTATTCCTGACTTCCGTCCCAGAATTTTTATATGTGATGAAATTTGAGTTCTTTGAAATTCTTTACCCCACATCGGTTCACCTATTACAATAAGATCAAATTTTCCACCTTTATTGAAGTCATTAAAAGCTTCAAACATTCTCTGAATATTTTTTCTTTTATGTAATGAGCCCACATACACAAAATAGGGTCTCTTTTGATTTTGTTCTCTCTTAAACTGTTTTTTATGATTATCTTCAAGTGGTTTATAAATGGAATTCCCTCCATTATAAATCACACTAACTTTGGATTGATCCACTTTATAGGTTCCACAAATATCCTTCTTAGAGAAATCAGAAACAGTTACAATCTTTTTAGCTCTTTTTGCAAATAATGGCATGTACTTTTTATAATACTTCAAAATATGTTTTGGGACATCGTTTGGATAATGTTCAAAATTTAAATCGTGAATTACCGCGATTTGTGGAATTGATGTCGCTAAGCTGATGAAACCATCAGGTGAAAAGAAAAAATCGATTTTATTTTTTTTGAATAATCTGGGTAGTCTTACATCAAACCAAAAGCGAAATAAATGAGGACTTCTAGCGGATGGATAAACAATAACATTAGTAATGTTTTTACCTTCAACTAATGGCTTTATTTTTCGATCGTAGTAAAAATAAAAATGATCATCAGGCCTAAGTTGTACCATTCGATTTAGTATTTCGAAACTATACCAACCAATTCCTTCCAGTTTATGCTCAATTAAATGCCTAGCATTTATACCAATATTCATGTTAACAAATGAATTATAAGATGATCTTGGATGAAAGTATAAAATAATACTTTAGTGGCATGAAAAAATTACTCTGTTTAACATTGGTAAGTTCTCTTTTATGGTCATGTGTTAGCCCCATACCTATTCATCGTTTTGAAGAAGAAATTCCTAAGTTAGTTCCAGATTACACCACACTTGACCAATGGATTGCACATCCACTAAAATTTGACAATTCCGACTTACTTCCCAAGAACTTGTTGGAGGATACCTTATGTTTAGATTCCATAGATGTGTTTTTCATACACCCAACCACCTATCTCAAGGGGGATCAATGGAATGCCGATATAAACAATAAAAAAATCAATAGAAAAACACATAATTCAACAATAAAATTCCAAGCTAATGTTTTTTGTGGACTAGCAAATATATATGCACCCGTATATAGACAAATACATATACATGGTTACAAGGATAACAACAATGGCTTAAAAGCATTTGACGTAGCATACAAAGACATTGAGAATGCTTTCAAATATTACTTAAATCACTTTAATAATGGAAATCGAATTGTAATTGCTGCACATAGCCAGGGGACAAATCACGCTGAAAAACTATTTACAGACTTTCTTCTTGAAAATGACTCTATCTTGCAAAAAGTAGAATTGGCCTATCTGATTGGAATGCCAGTACACAGTTTAATTAAAGATTATCCAGCCTGCGATGACCCTCTAGATAGACATTGTTTTTTAAGCTGGAGGACGTTCTCCCATGGGTTTTATCCTAGCTACAAATACAGTGATAAAATTGCCGTCACAAATCCCGTCAATTGGCGAAGAAATGGAGCAGCAAGTTTGTATAATTCACATGAAGGTATATTGTTTCGCAATTTTAAAATAAAACATCCCAAATCTCTAAGTGCTGTTGTTCACCAGGGTTTACTATGGGTAACATTTGAAAGTTTTCCTATGCAGAAAATCTTTGAAAGGAATGATTATCATATTGCCGATTATAACCTTTTTTGGTTGAACATAAGACAAAACTTTTACGAGAGAATGAAAGTTAAGGTAGAAGATGAAAAAACTAATTAGGAAAAAGTTGTTTGATTTGACTTTCATTTAATTCAATCCATATTTCATTTTTTCTATTTAGCACTTGATATGGCGCCTGATAAACCGCCACAGAATAATTATTGTTAATCTTGATACCTAGATTTTGTAAAACTTGACTCATTTCTTTATGCTTCCTTTCACAAATTTCTTGCTTGGCATATCCTCCAAATTCTAAAACAGCAACATATTGATTTTTCACGACATCAAAAAAGATATTGTCATTATTTGGCTTTGGCAATTCTTTTCCAAGCCAGCTTTCAGGCATGATAAAAGAAAATGTGGATAAAGTGTCCATTTGATAAACTACAGGCGATGTCATGGAAATTTGCACTTCATCTTGATTACCACCAAAAATATAATTTGCTAATATGCTAAACTTTCCATTAGATGAGGACATATGATCTATGGAGACTGATGCTTTTTGATAATTCAAATATTTTTTGAAAATAATTCCATTTTTTACCCCAATTAGTTCCGGTTCCATTTTAGGGGATTTATTAGTGACATATGCGCCATACAACTGCCAGCTAACAAGCAGGGTGAGTCCAATAATTAAAAAAATGACTATCGTTTTCATGTCTTTGTGATTAAACAAATGTAATCAATTTTGTCTTTTGTTTAACTTTGGTGTTTAATTATTAAACAAAATGTATTTAGGAATTGATGGATGTAAGTATGGCTGGATATGTGCTCAGCTCAAAAATGAAGCAATTTCGCTAAAACTTATTGAACACATCAATGAGGTCAAAAACCTTAATAGTAAACTAATTTTCATTGATATACCCATAGGACTAGGTGATCAATTTAATACAAGAACAATTGATTTTAAACTTAGAAAGTTATTATCAAAAAAAAGGAAAAGTAGTGTTTTTACACCCCCAATTAGGGAAGCGCTGGAAGCTCCCACATATCAACTAGGAAATCAAATTAACAAATCTATTTCTGGAAAAGGGATATCCATACAGGCTTGGAATATCGGTCATAAAATAAAAGAAGTAAATCAATTTTTATCTCAAAGCCATTTATATCAAAAGAAAATGAGTGAATCTCATCCTGAACTTTGTTTTGAGCTGTTAAACAACAGTCCCTTACATCACTCTAAAAAAACACTGTTGGGAATGGAAGAGCGCATAAGAATTATCAATAAATACATTAATATATCATTTCAAGAAATTAAATATTTTGCAAAAGAATGCAAATCAGACAGAGCAAAAATGGATGATATTATTGATGCAGTGGTGCTGTCATTGAGCGCAATGCGTTGGGAAATGAGCGGGAAAAGACAGATTACACAAGAAATAGGAAAAGACACATTAAAAATACCGTTTAACATCAAATACTAAATGGAAGAAATCAACATCATATTACCAAATCAACTTTTTAAAACCCCCTCTCTAAAGAAAGAGAATAAAACCTATTTAATTGAAGAGTATTTATTCTTTAGACAATATAATTTTCACAAGCAAAAGATACACTTTCATAGGGCAACGATGAAAAATTATGAAAAGCATTTATCCTCTATTGGTTTTAGGGTTAGCTATATTGATGCTTTTGACAAAAATGCCGATATAAGAACTTTTATAGAAACACAAGTAGATGAAAAATGTACATTACATTGTTATCATCCAGAAGACAATTGGCTACAAAAAAGAATTGAAGAAAGTTGTGTAAAAAAAGGAATAAAATTAGTGAGGGTTGATAATCCTTTATTTTTAGCAAACCAGGAAGAACTTAATGTATTTTTTAAAAAAGAGAAGAAAAAATTTTTCCAAACTTCGTTTTACAAAACACAACGCCAAAAATTCAATCTCCTATTAAATGAAGATGGCAAACCGGAAGGTGGCAAATGGACTTACGATGATCAAAATAGAGAGAAATACCCAAAAGATAGAATTCCTCCTGCTATACAATTCCCCAAAAAAAATACCGAATTTAAAAATGCTTCGATTTACGTAGAAAATCATTTTAACACCAATTTTGGTATCATCAATGAGGAAAAAAGATATCCAACTAGTCATGAGGAAGCAGAAGCCTGGTTAAATCAATTTTTAGCCATACGTTTTAAAGAGTTTGGACCTTACGAAGATGCAGTAGTCAAAGAATTCTCTGTTCTTCATCATAGTCTATTATCTCCCTTAATTAATTGTGGATTATTAAATCCTCTAAATGTTGTTCAACATAGTATGAAATATTACCGTGAAAAAAATATACCTATTAATTCATGTGAAGGTTTCATCCGACAAATTATTGGTTGGAGAGAGTTTATCAGAGGGGTATATGTGGCAAAAGGCTCACAAGAAAGAACGACTAATTTTTGGGGATTTAGTAGAAAAATACCAAATTCATTTTACGAGGGTAATACAGGAATTGAGCCAGTTGATGATACCATACATAAAATAAAAGTTTCAAGTTATGCGAATCATATAGAAAGATTGATGATTATTGGGAATTTTATGCTCCTATGTGAATTTGATCCTGATGAAGTATATAAATGGTTTATGGAGGTTTTTATAGATTCTTATGACTGGGTAATGGTACCTAATGTGTACGGAATGAGTCAATTCGCGGATGGGGGGCTAATGTCTACCAAACCATACATAAGCAGCAGCAACTATATTTTAAAAATGAGTAATTATAAAAAGGGAGAATGGTGTAAAGTTTGGGATGCTCTGTTTTGGAATTTCATGGACAAGCAGCGATCCTTTTTCTTAAAGAATCCTAGAATGCGTATGCTCATTAGCAGCTTTGATAAAATGGATAATACCAAAAGAGAAAACTTTCTTATAACCGCAGATAATTACTTAAATAGGCTATAAATGGGACTGTATAATATTACATATAAAAATAAGGAAACAGAAAAGGAAATAAATGCTGAAATGGGGAAACCATTTGGCTTGATTGAAAAACTGAAACTAGGTGGTATAGGATCTAGAAGGATGATCATAGAAAATTTTAGCGAGGACATTAAAAATCTTACACTAAAAGTAAGCGGAATTCAATATGCCAACATCGAATTAAGACCAAATGGCATCATAGTACACATCAATCAGGGAATCTATACACATGCCTGGACGATACCTTATTTTAGGTTATCTGTTTTTAATGGCGATTTTTTCACCATTCATGGAGGAGGAAGTCACATTCAATTTAACAAAGAAAAAAGCTGGAAAGAAAACAAAGAGTTTCTACAAAAAATAGTAAAATTAAAGTCTGAATTTGTTTCCGTTTAGTTATGTATCCATACGTAAGATTATTTCGAGTCATTTTAACTCGCAGTTTCAGAACCAAGGTAGATTTTCACAACCAAGGAGAAGATAGCATCAACTTAATGGTGTTACCTCAAGACATTGATCCGTTTATGGAATTGAATAATGGTAGATATGTAACTCTTCTTGATCTTGGAAGATTTGGGTATTCCATTAATGTGAACATAAATCAATTCTTAAAACAAAATAAGTGGTCATTGACTATTACAGGAACTTATAATAATTATCGTCACCGATTAAGGATTTTTCAACGATTTAAACTGAAAACAAAGCTGTTAGGATATGACGAAAAGTGGTTCTACTTCTTTCAAAAAGCAGTCAAAAATGATAAAACCTATATGGCTTCTGTAGTGCGTTTTGCTTTTACATCAAAAAAGGGTATTGTATTCCCAAAAGAAGTCATTAAAGCTATGGGTCAAGAATACAACCCTGGTAAACTAGATGAATGGGTTCAAGATTTCAGCAAACACCAATTATTCAAAAAATAAAAAGGAGGACCGAAGTCCTCCTTTTTACCTTTATGTTATAAGCAAAACTGTATTATGCAGCTGCTGCTTGTTTTGATGAATTAACTGCTAAATTATAAACAACTAATCCAAAACCTATTTTGTTGATAGCATCACCTACGTTGTAGATTACATCCATATCTAAGCCTCCGAATATACCTTCGTACCATCCTGGAGTTCCAGCCATATACCCAATTGGATATATTGCCCATCCAATAAGAACAAATTTACATAAGATATTGTGGGCTTTCAGTGTTTCTCCACCTGCAGATGTAGCAAGTGCCTTAGCTTCACCGAACCATATCAAATATACTATGTAGAAGTAAGCAGCTCCAGAAACAGCACCCCAAACTTGAGCGTTTGCTTGGTCTACACCTTCACCCATATATCCTGTAACTAACATTACAGTAGATGCTACAATTAGTATCCACATTAATCTTTTAGTAGCACCAGCTGCTTTTAAGATTAAGTAGAATTCAACACACATTAACGGAACAGTCAAGATCCAGTCAACATATCTGAAAAATGTCGGAGATTCTGCATTGGTAGCCCAATAATCTCTCATGTAATAGTAGTGTACTGCTGCGATAAACGTAATCAAACCAGACACTAATATTGATGTGCGCCACTTTTTATCGAATGAACTCATCGATAGAAAGAAAAACGCTGATGCTGCCATCATAGCCATACACCCAACGAAAAATGTAAAACCTACATAATCGTCAGTAGCCATTTTTGGCACAGCAAGAAAAAAATTGTTTAAAGTTTCCATTTAATTAAATTTTAGGTTTGTTCAACAAATTTATATATAGATTAAACAAAACTCCAAATATTTGTTAAATTTTTTTTTACATATACTAAACATTTTTTCATTTATATGGTTAGTAAGTGTTTAATTTACACTTTCTTTATTTTCCCAAATTTTATTAAAAATGAGCTAAAAAGTGTAAAAAAGGCCATAATTAAACTAACTTTTTGTCTGTATTTTGGCTCACATTTATGAAATTACTTGCATTAATATCTAACGTCTTCTTGACTATTTCAATCTATTCTCAAAATGAGTTAATCCTTCAAAAAATTAATTCAGAAAATAAACCTTGGACTGACACTGTAATAAATGATAGTGAGCAAAAATTCACTTTTGCCGTTGTCACTGATCGTACCGGTGGACATCGTGAAGGTATTTGGCAAAAAGGAGTGGAAAAATTAAATTTAATGCAACCTGCATTTGTGGTTAGTGTGGGTGATTTAATAGAAGGCTACACGGAAAATAAAAAACAAATCAATCAACAATGGAATGAATTTAACGAAATGGTTAATCAATTAGAAATGCCATTTTTTTATGTAGCAGGGAATCACGATTACACCAATGAAACCATGGAAAATGAGTGGTTTGAGAGATATGGAACAGATCATTACCACTTTTTATACAAAGATGTTCTTTTTATTTGTCTGAATTCAGAACACGGGCACACAGCCCTCGAAAATCCTGACATAGGAGAGCATCAAGTTAAATTTGTGGATGAATTAATAGCCAAATACGATAGTGTAAGATGGACAATGGTGTTTATGCATCAACCCCTTTGGCTGCGAGAAAGCGGAAAGAATTGGCTTAAAATTGAAAGTTTATTGAAAAATAGAAAACACAGTGTATTTACTGGCCATCACCACAAATACACGTTATATGAAAGAAATAGAAACGATTACTTTGTGCTTTCCACTATGGGAGGAGGCAGTGAACTAAGAGGAAAAGAGTATGGTGAATTTGATCATTTTTTGTTCATTACCATGACAAAGAAAGGGCCTAGGTTTGCAAATCTGATGTTGGATGGTATTGAAGATAAGAACGTTTTAAAATCAGAATAGTAATTTTAAAATCATGAATGTACTTCGGGTAATTGCTTGGATGGAAGGGGTTTCTTTTCTTCTTTTTGGGGTTTCTATGCCTTTAAAATACGGTTTTGATATTCCAGAGCCCAATTATGTAATAGGAATGGTACATGGGATATTATTTGTAATATATAATCTGTTAATATTAAAGCATTCAAAACTTAAAAATTGGAGCATAAGGGAAATCATCTTCCTATGCTTTTTATCATTAGTTCCATTTGGCACTTTTTATGGTGATCATAAATATTTTAAAAGATAAACATTGGGCAAATCGCATTACACCTATCTAGGAAATACTAAGAATATCATAAGTTGTATTCCTAAACTGAACGCTATCTCCTTTCTTTTTGTTTTGAAGTAACCTACCAATTGGAGATCCAACTGAAATAACAAAATAATATTCGTCCCTTATTTGAATGCGACCCCAACCTATGGAAATCAAAAAATAGCCCTTGTCTGTTTTTATTAAACTTCCTACATCCGCTACATTGTGGATTTGGTTGATATCCATATTCGATAAGTTATTTTTTTGCCATTGGACATGGTTAAGCTGTTTGGAAAGTTGGTCTATTTCGATTTGAATTTTGGCTCTACTAGTTTCATGCTTATCACCTGCACTGCTTTTCATATTGGCATCTCTACTTTCTGTAAGTGAGATAATAGCAGTAGAAATATCTTCAATTTTTAATACTAATTGCCTTAAAACTTCTGATTTTATGCTCTGCTTTATTGAAACCACAATATCCTAATCAAAAAAAGAAAGCCATTTTTCAATAACTTGCTTTTTTGTACTCTAATACTCGTTATTTCGAATCAATTTAGATTGAAAATAAAAATTAATTAAGTTTGCCAGATATTATTAAACATAAAAACATGAAAAAACTTATTTATTACACCCTTTTTAGCTGTATTCTGATTTCTTGTAACAACAGTTCAAAACAAGTTGACAATAATGAAGAAAGTGCAGCAGTTGAACAAGCCGAAACTAGTTCTGATACAAAAACCAATTATGATCGAAATCTAGCCAATTTTAAAGCAATGTTAGATGCTTGGAACAACCAAGATGTTGAAGCAGCTCTTAATCTAATGGCAGATGATTTCATGGAAACAGGAACAGGTTATGGCGAGCCGGACCGAAACAAAGAGGAATGGAAAGCTGGAAATGAAGGAATGATGACCATCATGAAACCAACATTGAAACAAGCCATTTATCTTCCGGGGATTGACACTGTTTCTTTGGAAATGGACGGTTCTGTTCGATATTATGGAACATGGAACTTTGCAGTTGGAGAAAAGGATGTAGACCTATTGGTGTATGGAACTGCAGATTTCAATGACGAAGGTTTGGTAACTTCTTTAGCACACTATGCAGATTTTGGAGTGACTATGATGCAAATTTTACCAGAAGAAATGATGCAACAAATGATGGGTGGTGCACAAGAATAAAAACAAATTGAAAATAAAATTTAGAGGGGGGTAGCGCCTCTCTTTTTTTTATTTGACAAATAACCATTTAAACAAAAAAAAGCCCCCTTATTAGTTATGGAGGCTAATTAAGTACCCGAGGCGGGACTTGAACCCGCACGACCAAATGGTCACAAGATTTTAAGTCTTGCGTGTCTACCAATTCCACCACCCGGGCAAAAACCATGAATATGGTGCAGAGCGAAAGACGGGATTCGAACCCGCGACCCCGACCTTGGCAAGGTCGTGCTCTACCAGCTGAGCTACTTTCGCTTGTATTGTAAAGAACAATTGGACGGCAAAAATAATTAAATTTTGATAAAAGAAAATTAAAATTTACCCTCCTACCATTTTTTTGATTTCATTCAGCTTTAAAAGCGCCTCTACTGGAGTTAATGAATTGATATCTAAATTCTCTATTTGACTCCTTATCTCACTTAATACCGGATCATCAAGTTGAAAAAAGCTTAGTTGTGGTTCCCCATCTGATTTTTCTTTTTTGACAACAGTTGTTTTCACGCCTGAATCTGAAGATTTATTTTCTAGTTGTACTAACATTTCTTCTGCATCAGAAACAATCTTATTGGGCATTCCTGCCACTTTTGCCACATGAATACCAAAGCTATGTTCACTGCCCCCTGCTGTCAATTTTCTTAAAAAGAGAATCTGTTTATTCATTTCCTTAACGGAAACATTAAAATTCTTTATCCGCTTAAATTGATCTGTCATCTGGTTTAATTCATGATAATGGGTAGCAAACATGGTTTTAGGATGGTACTTAGGGTGTTCGTGTAGATAAGTAGCAATAGCCCATGCAATAGAAATTCCATCATAAGTACTTGTTCCTCTTCCGATTTCGTCCAATAAAATCAAACTATTTTCTGATAAATTGTTCATGATACTTGATGTCTCGTTCATCTCCACCATAAATGTAGATTCACCTGAAGATATATTGTCGCTAGCACCTACTCTAGTAAAAATTTTATCAATCACACCTATTTTACAAGCACTGGCAGGGACAAATGACCCCATTTGGGCCATGATTACCGTCAAGGCCGTTTGGCGTAAAAGAGCTGATTTTCCGCTCATATTTGGCCCAGTAATCATCATGATTTGTTGCGAATTACAATCTAAGTAAATATCGTTTGGGATATACTCTTCTCCCAGTGGTAAGTAACGTTCAATCACCGGATGTCTTCCATTTTTAAATTCTAATACTTGATTGTTTTCAATCTCCGGTAAACAATAGTCATTTAACTTAGCTACTTTTGCTAATCCTTGTATGATATCTAGCTGTGCAATGAGTTTGGCATTATGAATTATCCACGGAATCTCTGGCAAAAGTTCGTTGAGCAGCGTTAGATAGAGCTGTTGTTCAAGCTGTAAAATCTTGTCTTCAGCACCAAGTATTTTTTGTTCATACTCTTTCAACTCCTCGGTAATGTATCGTTCTGCAGAAGTCAATGTTTGCTTTCTAATCCAACTTTCTGGCACTTTGTCTTTGTGGGTATTTCTAACTTCCAAGTAATAGCCAAATACATTATTATAGGCGATTTTTAAGCTGGGAATCCCTGTAGCTTCAATTTCTCTTTGTTGGATATTTAACAGTACCTCTTTAGCATCTGAAGATAATGACCTAAGCTCATCTATTTCTTTGTGAAATCCATCTTTAATGACCTTTTCTTTACCAATAACAACAGGGGCTTCTGGATCTAATGCCGTTTCTATTTTTTCAATGACCTTGGTGTTCTCTGATATACTCTCACCCCATTTCTGAATAGTTTTATTGCTACACCCTAATGCCCATTCTTTTACTGGTTTTATAATTTCCAAAGAAGACTTAAGCTGATTTAACTCTCTTGGTGAAATTTTTAACACTGCTAATCTAGAAGACATACGCTCGAGATCTCCGATAGCTTCGAGTTTTTCTTTTACCAAATCAGCATCATCTTTGTGATTAAAAAAGTAATTTACCTGATCCAAACGGAAATCTATTTCTTTTTTAGATTTCAACGGGAACAACATCCATCTTTTCAATAAGCGACCTCCCATAGAGGTAATGGTTTGATCTAAAATCTCAAAAAGAGTATGCCCGTTAAAATGGGGTGATTGTATAAGCTCTAAATTTGAAATGGTAAAATCATCCATCCATACGTGATGATCTTTTTCAATTCGCTGAATGTTAGTAATGTGGCTAATCTTATGGTGCTCTGCGGTATTAATGTAATGTAGAATTACACCAGCAGAAATTATCGCTAAATCCAGTTTTTCAATCCCAAATCCTTTAAGCGACTTGGTTCCAAACTGAGTTAGTAGTTTTTCGGTAGTGAAATCTTTTTCAAAAGCCCAGTCGTCTAATCTATAGGTGTACGTTTTGGAATTGAATTTTTCTTGAAATTCTTTGTCCCTACTTCTTTGATATAGAATTTCACTTGGATTGTAATTATTAACCAACTTAGCAATATAATCTACATGTCCTTCTGCTACATAAAATTCTCCTGTAGAAATATCTAGAAATGCTGCACCAGCCTGATTTTTTTGAACATGGACGGCAGCTAAATAATTATTCCCCTTGTTTTCCAGAATTTGATCGTTCAATACTACTCCAGGTGTAACCAGTTCTGTTACTCCTCTTTTGACTATTTTTTTTCCTTTTTGTGGTTCTTCAAGCTGATCACATACAGCTACTCTTAAACCAGATCGCACCAATTTAGGTAAGTAGTTTCCAAGAGCATGATGTGGGAAACCAGCTAATTCAATTTTAGATGAGCCATTGTTTCTGGCCGTTAATACAATTCCCAGTACATTAGCCGCAGTAATGGCATCTTGACCAAAGGTTTCATAAAAATCCCCAACTCGAAATAAAAGTAACGCTTCTGGATAATTGGATTTAATCCGATTGTATTGTTGCATTAAGGGCGTTTCTGTTTTGGCTTTAGGCATTTGCTTTTTATGGTTGTCAGAGATATGTTTGTAAAAATAATGGAATTCACCATTTAACCAAGAGACTAAGAGAAGAAGGATGAATAGAAAATTAAAATTAGAAGAACTTAATCGGTTATCAATTACTGATTTTAAGTCCAAAAAGAAAGATCCCATTGTAGTTCTACTGGATAATGTACGGAGCCTACATAATGTGGGTTCAGTTTTCAGGACTTGTGACGCGATGGCAGTTGAAAAACTGTACTTGGGTGGCATTACGGCAAAGCCACCCCACAGAGAAATTCAAAAAACAGCTATTGGGGCTACAGAAAGTGTGAAATGGGAATACGTAGAAATTGCAGAAGCTGTTGTTTTAAAATACAAAAATCTAGGTTACAAAATAATTGCTGTGGAACAAACCGTCAATTCCAAGGATTTAACAAAATACAAATGGCATGATGAAAAAACCATGATTATTTTCGGTAATGAGGTAAATGGAGTACAACAAAACATCATTGACATGGCTGATTTGTCCATTGAAATTCCACAGTGGGGAACTAAACATTCTTTGAATATTTCAGTATCTGCTGGAATTATTTTATGGGATTTAAAATCAAAGTTGGGTTAATAAACAGATAAAAGTTTATATATTTGTTTGTTAACATGAAACTTTTGATAAATAAATTCGTTGTAGTGTTGCTTGTTGTTTTTCTTGGAGCACCTGAGCTTTTGGATGCGCAAGGTTATTATAACCGATACGAATACAGAAGAAAGCGTCATGAAATCACATTTGGAGCTGGAGCTTCTTCTTGTTTAACGGATGTGGGAGGTAGTGATTTAACAAAACAGGACTTCGACCAAAGTGAATTTAGAAATACATTCAGATCGGTTTATGATATTGATTTAGCCAAAACCAGTTTTACTGGAAATTTTTCTTACATCTATAATTTAGCCAGTAAACTAACATTAAGGTTGAATGCAGCCATTTCACAAATCTCAGGTGATGATGCAGAAACCCAAGAGTTTTATCGAAACAATAGAAGATTAAATTTTAATACTTTTCTTGGAGAATTAGCGTTTATGAGTGAGTTCATTATCGTTAATGAAAGAACAGGAAACCGATATAACTTAAAAACCCCTGCCGGAAAGTATTTAGGAGTGCGAAACCCATTAGGTATTGGTCTATATGCTTTTGGTGGTATTGGAGGGGTATATTTTAATCCTGTAGGTTACGACCGATTTATAAATTCTGATGGCGAGGTTGTGGGGTCTGGAGTAAAATATACATTGAGAGATTTAAACACAGA
>ENA-OSEY01001184-OSEY01001184.1-marine-metagenome-genome-assembly--contig:-NODE-1184-length-18432-cov-4.740943_pt1 | contig 18432 bp, 19 predicted proteins | sample MGYA00248465_ERZ534230 | MGnify/ENA primary metagenome ERZ534230 (study PRJEB26409, sample SAMN06344110) | marine metagenome | isolation source: Sea water from surface | place: Atlantic Ocean:Southern...
CATCAAGCAATTGATGCGCCAGAGAGAGCTCTGCCGTTACAGGCAGCTCTCGCCTCCAGCCATCTCCTAGCAACCAGCCTCCATTGGGTTGGTCCCCGAAACCCTGACCATCACGGTCCACAGGATTCACCATCATCAAATTGCAGCCCTTCGCCAGCCGCTTGCTTTCAGCCCGCTCCAGCAGATGGGCATCACTGCCTGTAAGCGCTGTGAAGCCGAGCACCAGCTGTTCAGAACGGCGTTGGCGGGTCAGATTTGACAGCAGATCAGGCACCTGAGTCCAACCGGAGGTCAGAGCCTGCTGAAGCTCCTGCTTGGTCAGCTTGCTTGGAAGAGGCCCATCCCGCCGAAGGTCAGCAACGGCAGCAGCCATCACGAGTACATCGGATCCGGGCTGAGCCAAGAGGAGAGCAGAACCAAGTTCGGCGGCACTCTCCACCGCAGTGCATTGCAGGCCCTCAAGCCAGGCGTCGGGGAGGTCCAACGGGCCATGCACCAAGTGCACGCAGGCACCACGGAAGCGTGCCGCCTGCGCCAGAAGCACTCCCATGCGACCGCTGCTGCGGTTGCTCAGGAAACGGGCCGGATCAATCGACTCCTGGGTCGGTCCGGCTGAAACAAGAACGGACAGCCCCGACCAATCAAGGGTCGCGTCGGGAGTCACCGAGCCGCGGCTGAACACAGACGCAGCTGCCAGCTCAATCAAGAGCGGATCGGCCATGCGCCCATCGCCAACGCGATCACAGGCCAACAGGCCTAACGCCGGCAGGAGCGGGACCACTGCAGGAAAAGATTGAATGCGCAGCCAGTTGCCTTGCACCGCGGGGTGGCGCCACATGGCCGTGTTCATCGCCGGAGCTGCGATGACCGGAACTTCCGTTGCCAGCAGAACGCTGGCGAGCAACCCATCGGCTGAACCCTGACTCCAACGCGCCAGGCTGCTGGCACTCAAGGGCGCGACGATGATTAACTCCGCCCACTCCGCCAACTCGATGTGCAGCGGTCTCGATGCAGCGGGGTCCCACTGGTCGGCCTCGAGGTAGCAGCGATGGCGACTGAGGCTGGCGAGGGCGACGGGGCTCACCAGGGCCGCGCCACTGGCGGTAACAAGACAGCGCACCTCAGCACCGGCCTTGATCAGCGCGCTGACGAGCAAAGGCGTCTTCACAGCAGCAATGCTGCCGCTGACGGCCACCAGCACACGCCGCCCGCACAGTGGCGACGACAGTGGCGACGCCTGCTCAGTCTTCATCAAAAGGTTCTTGGTCCACCAGGTGGTGGTACGGGAGGATCAGTTCGGGCCTGTGGATGGCCAGTGCCCGAAGCAGGTGCCAATCCGAAAGGCTGTCGAAAGGTGAGGGGTAGTCGTCCTCCTCAAGCCGGCGGGCGAGCTCGGCCGTCGATGCCTCATCAAAAGCGTCGAGCCGTTCCTGCGTGAGCATCAAGCAGTCCCTAGACGACATCAACGGCAGTTTGACGCAGGCCGTGCCGGCTAGCGTTGGCTCACCGGGGAATTAGCTCAGTTGGTAGAGCGCTGCGATCGCACCGCAGAGGTCAGGGGTTCGAATCCCCTATTCTCCACTGCGCTTTTGCAGCGTCGCCTGCCACTGATCGGCCTGTTTGCCCTTGTGGTTCTCAGCACCGTGGCACGACCGTCAGCCCTGCTCACCTTCACGCTCCTTGCCGCGGCCGGTGCGATAAGTCGCGCCCCATCACGCCGCACCTGACCCACCATGAGGTAAAAGAGGGTTATTGAACTCCCCCGTAGCCGATGTCGCAATCGAAGCGCGAGCAGGTCGTGAGCCACCTGCGCTACATCCGTCAGGAGCTGCGTGAAATGCACCAGGGAGTGATGGAAGACGGCCTTCTCCCCGAAGCGGGCGAAGTTCGGGGTGTGATGGCCCAAATGGAAGCGCTGCTGGAGCTCCTCGAAGGCAAAGCGTCCAGAAAAGCGAAGGCTGAGTCCAAATAACTTTCAGCGCAAGCCGTTGTCAAAGCCCTCAGCTCTGGCTTTGCTGCGCCAATCCCCATCACCTGGCCCGGGCTTAGCCCGGGTTTTTTTATTGAAATCTCCTATCCGTAGTGTCTGATGCCTGCAGGTTGCCCAGATGTGGTGTATAGAGGGGAGGCAGGGGCATGGCCGGGTGATGGGGATCACTGGTTTCAACCCTGCCTCTTCCCCTGAAACCCATGCCGTGCGACGGCTTCAATCCACCCGGCTGCAGACCAACGCTGGAGCAGCGCTCCAAAGGCTGGAGAACTGGGCACGCAACCCATGGCGGCGATTGTCTTTGCTGGCGATTGCCGGGTTGATTGGCTTTTTGATCGGTACCGCGATTACGCCGGTGGCCGGTGTTCTCGGTCAAATGGACCCTGTTGCAGCGCTGTTGGTGGTGCTGGGCACTGAGCTCACAATTCGGCGGCAACGCAGCTCCGAGCCATCACTGAAGCTGCCCCAACAGCTCCTCGATCTTGGTCGTATCGGCTTTCTCTACGGCCTCTTTCTCGAAGGGTTCAAGCTGATCTGAAGCAGAGCCGTTCAAAACAGCCAACCCAGACTGCAATTCATACCCTTCGGGAGGACTCCGATGGGCTGCAGGTGGCGAGCAACCATTACTTTCTGGAACTTGAACCGCCAGCTGAGCGGCTGCGTGATGCCCCGCATGTGGTCATCGTTGGCGGCGGCTTTGCAGGGGTGCATGCCTGCAAAGCCCTGGCCAAGGCCGATGTGCGCATCACCCTGATTGACAAGCGCAACTTCAACCTGTTTCAGCCGTTGCTGTATCAAGTGGCTACCGGATTGGTCTCAAGGAGCGATGTCGCCACCTCTCTAAGAGAACTGGTGGGGACGCAAGACAACGTGCAGGTGCTCCTGGGCGAGGTCACCGCGGTGAACCCCGAGGGCAAGCAGATCGTGTTCAACGGCAAGGCCTACAGCTATGACCATCTGATCCTGGCGACGGGTTCGGGCAGCACCTACTTCGGCCATGAGGACTGGCGCACCTTTGCGCCCCCGATGAAAATCCTCGAGCACGCCGAAGAGATTCGACGCCGTCTGCTGATGGCGATGGAGCAGGCAGAGCAGACGCCGAATCCCGAGGCTCGCCAATTTCTGCAGACCGTTGTGATTGTGGGCGGAGGCCCCACCGGTTGTGAGATGGCTGGCGCCGTTTCAGAGCTCATGGGATGGGCTCTAAACAGTGCCTTCAAACAGCTTGATTCTCAGAAAACGAGAATCGTGTTGGTGGACCCCGGCGACAGGGTTCTGAGAGCGATGCCAGAAGAGCTCTCCAAAGAAGCTCAGAAAGCCCTTGAGCTGAATGGCGTGGAATTCATACCCCAAGGCCGCATCCAAACCATGCGACCCGGAGAGGTTGTGATCAGCAGCCCAGATGGGGATGTTCGTATCCAGGCGGCAACGGTGATCTGGACCGCTGGAGTCAAACCATCCCATCTGGGACAGAAGCTGACAGAGGCCACGGGCTGCGAACTCGATCGCGGTGGGAGGGTGATCGTCAATCCCGATTTCTCGATTCCGAACCATCCCGAGATCCGCATCGCCGGTGATCTCTGCAGCTACAGCCACACCGTGAATGGCAAGCCACTGCCTGGGATGGCCGCTCCCGCCAAACAGGCCGGCACATTCATCGGCAAGGACATCGCCGCGACCGTGGCTGGTCAAGACCGCCCCACGTTCCGCTATTTCGATTTCGGCAGCATGGCCGTGGTGCAGGCGAGTGCCGTCGCCGACCTGCATGGCTTCAAAGTTTCCGGCCGAGTGGGTCTGCTGCTTTGGGCCATCGTCCACCTGGCTTTGATGCCGAACCGGGAGAACCGGATCACGTTGAGCATCAAGTGGTTGTACGTGCTGGCTACCCGTGAGCGGGCCTCAATTCTGCTCACAGGCATGCCGAGCCAGCATCTGGCCCTTGATGCGGAGGATGCCCACTTCCCGATGGCCAGCGGCAAAGGTCCCTCCATCGCCGAACCCGATGCCGCCCTCAAGGCAGCCATGGATTACTACGCCCATCAGCTCAGTGGCCTTCCCCAAACTCAGGAGCTGCTCGACACCAAGGAGGCCTCAGTTGCGGATTCGGAAGCTGCCATCAAATAGAGCAAGGCCATCCGAGTGGGAACGCCATTCCTGACCTGCTCTTCCACCAGGCTGCAGCGCGGGTCATCCAAGAGCGAGCCACTCAGTTCAACGCCGCGATTGACCGGGCCGGGGTGCAGAACGGGAACGTTCTGACCGCAGAGCTGCATCCGCTCATGGCTCAGCCCGAAATCGCGGTGGTAGCGCTCCAGGCTGGTCAACAACTGCTGGCCCATTCGTTCCTTCTGAAGCCGCAGGGTCATGACGGCATCGGCGCCCGGCAGTGCATGCTCCAGGCGCCGTACCACGCTGACCTTGCCCCGTTGCGGGACAGGGTCTTCCGGCAGACCTGGGGGCGGAGCATCCACGAAGGCCGCGAAATCATCCGGAACGAGGCTGGGAGGACCGCACAGCACCACATCCGCTCCACAGGCCGTCAACGCCCAGAGATTCGAACGGGCCACCCGCGAGTGAAGGATGTCTCCAACAATCACAATCCGACGGCCTTGCAGCGCCTCCGGCATGGGGTGCCGAGGCGAGAAAAAGCGGGCAAGCGTGAGCAGATCCAGCAGACCCTGACTGGGATGGCTGTGAAGTCCATCGCCCCCATTGAGCACCACGGTGCGCTCGCCCATCTGCTGCAGGTCATGCGCCAGCTGCTGCGGGACACCCGTGGAACGATGGCGCACCACCAACACATCGGCCCCCATGGCCACATAGGTGCGCGCCGTGTCGAGAACGCTTTCCCCTTTGCTGAGTGAACTGCTGGAGGGTGAAAAGCTCATTACGTCGGCCGAGAGACGCTTGGCCGCCAACTCAAAACTGCTGCGGGTTCGGGTGCTGGGTTCAAAGAACAGCGTTGCCACCAAACGTCCCTGCAAGGCGGGAAGTTTGCGGGCACCGGTGATGGGCAGCGAACGAAACCGCTGGGCCAGCTCAAGCACCGCCGCGAAGTCTTCCCGCGAAAACGATGCGAGATCGAGAACGTGGCGATGCGGCCAGCCACTCATGACGACAGCTCCAGCGATGGCGACCAGCACTGTGCCTTGGGCGGCGTGCGATCACCCCGAGCACGCCTGCTGACACTGCGACTGCTCTGCAGATACCAGCGCCATGGGATTGCAGCGCCCTGAGAGATGCCGATCCGCGTTGTTGTCACAAGATCCTGGCTGGCAAACGTGTCTGACCTTGGGGCCATCCACACGTCATGTTCGCCCGTCACCGGACGGCTGTCATCACGGCGATCAAGCCCGAAACGACGGGCCAGCAGTCCTGGCCCTGCCGCAATCCGCTCCGGTTCATCGGGAAGAGCCACGGCACGCAGCAACACACCATTGGCCCAGTCGCCCCGATCGGTGACGACGTTCACGCAGTGGTGGATGCCATAGCTGACATACACATAAAACCGCCCTGGCTCACCGAACAGGGTTTCGTTTTGCGGTGAACGGCGGCGGTAGCCATGACAAGCGGGATCGTCCTGGGAATAGGCCTCTGTTTCCACGATCACGCCCCAGAGCAGGCTGCCGTCGTCTTGGCGCTTCACCAACCTGCATCCCACCAGATCAGGGCCCACGATCTGGGCCGGACGGGCAAAAAAGTTGAGCGGAAGCGAAACGAAATCGATGACAGGCTGCCGATTGGCGGCCACGCTTGTTCCAGCTTGAACGTTGCAGGCTGTGGACAGCAACCTCCAGGCACGGCGTGATGGGGTGTTTCTGGTGCTGGCGGGACTGTTTCTCGGGACCCTGGGCATGCTCAACATCCTGGGGCTGACTCGCTTCCTTCAGCTGGGCAGCATTGGCAGCTGGCCGATCGTGGTGGCCGTTGGCGCACTGCCCTACCCGATCACGTTCCTCTGCACTGATCTGATCAGTGAACTCTGGGGAGAACAGAAAGCGAATCAGGTGGTGTGGGTCGGGCTGCTGCTCAACGGCTGGGTGCTGCTGATCCTCTGGCTGGGGGGCGTGCTGCCGAGCATGAGCGGCAGTGATGACAGCACTTTTCGCACGATTCAGCAGCTCAGTTTCGGTTCTGTTGGAGCCTCGATGGTGGCCTATCTCACGGCGCAGTTCGTGGACGTGCGGCTGTTCCATTTCTGGAAACAGCTCACCAAAGGCAAAGCGCTCTGGCTGCGCAACAACGGCTCCACCCTGGTGAGCCAGTTGGTGGACACCAGTGCAGTGGTGCTGATCAGCCATTACGGCGCCCATGTGCTTCCTGTGCAGCCGGAACGGTCCGTGTTGCCGCAGCTGATCAGCTTCATCGGCAGCGGCTATCTGTTCAAGGTGCTAGCGGCGTTAACCGACACGCTTCCCTTCATCTGGCTCACGGGATGGCTGAGGGAGTGGCTGGACATGCCTGTGGAAGGAGGCGAAGTCACAACAGAAGCCACGTCATCGATGCAATAACGGCGCATCCACACCAAACTGAGGTCAGTTCAGGCCAGGTGATGGACGCAGCCACCTCCAGCTTCAACCTCGGAACTGTGCTTCTCGCCAGCATCGTGCTGTTCCCCTTGGCCTGCCTGTTCTTCGGAACCCGCGGCGGCTACTACAACACCGATCAGTACGACGGCAACGGCACCGCCCACTGATCGGCTGGAGTTGAGCGATCATCAGGGCACTGGTTCTGCCTGAATGACCGCTGCAACTCCCGGTCCTGTCGACAGCACGGACGCCATTCGCCTCGCCCTGCGCAGTTGGCCTGAGGTGGAGAGCTACCTCCAGGGCTGCAAGGGGGTGATCATTCCCCTGGGATCCACCGAGCAGCACGGCCCCACGGGCGCCATCGGCACCGACGCCCTCACAGCAGAAGCGGTGGCCCTGGAGGTGGGACGTCGCACCGGCGTCTTGGTTACCCCAGCCCAGGCCTTCGGCATGGCGGAACACCACCTTGGTTTCGCGGGAACGATGAGCCTGCAGCCAGCAACACTTCTGGCCGTTCTGCACGACCTGGTGTTGTCCCTGGGCCGGCATGGCTTCGAACGGGTGTTCGTGATCAATGGCCACGGCGGCAACATTGCGACGGCCAAAGCCGCCTTTGCCCAGGCCCACGGCACCGCCACCACCCGCAATCTTCCCGTTGCCCCACAGCTGCGTTGTCGGCTGGCCAACTGGTTCATGGCGGGCCCCGTGATGCGCCAGGCACGCGATCTGTATGGCGACAAAGAAGGCCATCACGCCACGCCCAGCGAAATCGCTGTCACCCTCGCTGTGGAGCCCAGCCTGCATAGCAAGCAGCGACCGCTGCCCGACCCCGCACCGGCAGGCCCCATTCATGGACCAGACGACTTCCGTCGCCGTCATCCCGATGGACGCATGGGGTCCCACCCTTCCCTGGCCACCGCGCAGCATGGAGACGCCCTGCTGGAGACAGCCGCCACCGCGTTGAGCGAGGATCTGCGCACGTTCCTCGGCGAGTCATGAGCCAGATTTCCAGCGACGACGTCCGCAAGGTGGCCCAGCTCGCCCGTCTTGATCTGCCCGAGGACAAGATTGCGACCTACACCGGTCAGCTCGAGTCCATCCTCGAATACGTGGGTCAGCTTCAGCAGGTGGACACCGAAGGCGTTCCGGAAACCACCCGAGCCGTGGAGGTGACCAACGTCACACGGGTTGATGGAGTGCAGCCGACCCCCGTTCGGGAGGACATCCTCAACCAGGCACCCCAAAGGGAGGGGGACTTCTTCCGGGTTCCGAAAATCCTGGCCGACTGAACGCGACTCAGCGGGACACCCAACGCTTGGGCTCGGTTTTGATTGCGATGCGGTCAACAAAACCGAGCCAATTGCGGCGCAGCCCCCTTCCCGGCATGAACCGGGCTGCACGCCTCATCTTTCCGCTGCGGCGCTTGTGGCTGCGAACTCCCACAAGGATGTCGTAGAGGAAGTTGTACCCATCCCGGCGGGTCTCAAAAATTCCCAAACGTTGGGGCGATCCCTTGGAATCGAGCAGAGGCTTGGTGGCCTCATAGGCCGGTTTGTATTCGAACCAGGGAATGGATGGCCAGAGGTGATGAACCAGGTGATAGTTCTGCCCCATGATCAGCCAGTTCATCAGCCTGCCGGGGTAGATCCGGGCGTTCGTCCAGCGGTTGCGGGAGGTGAACGGCCGATGCGGGAGGTAGTCGAAGAACAAACCCAGCGTCACGCCGACCATCAGGGCAGGAGCAAACCAGCAGTTGAAGATGAACGGCAGGAAGTCAAAGCGCGCCGCTGCCAGAACGATCACCACAAAAATGCTGCGCTCCAGTCCCCACTGCATCAACTCCCAGCGGCGCCAGAGGCGACGCTGGAAGAAAAACCACTCGTGGTAGAAAAATCTCGGAGCGATCAGCCAGAGCGGCCCGAAGGTGCTCACGATGTGATCGGGGTCGTTCTTCGGGTCATTCACATGGGCGTGATGCTCCAGATGCACCCGCGTGAAGACGGGAAAGCTGAAGCCGAGCAGCAACGCCGAGCCATGGCCCATGGCCTGATTGATCCATCGATTGGGATGGGCCGCGTTGTGGCAGGCGTCATGGATCACCGTCCCTTCCAGGTGCAGTGCCAGGAAGCCCGTACAGAGCAGCACCGGCAGGGGCAATGCCGCCAAAAACCAGCCCCAGATGGTCAGAACCGCTAAGGCATAACCACCAAGGAACAGCCCGACGGTGGGGTTCCAGAAGGCCGGCGGGTCGACGAATTCACGCGGAACCGAGCGATAGCCCATTCCAACCGGACGAGGCTGCTGTTGTTGAGCAGTGCTCTGATGCATCCGGAGGTCAGGCAACAAGTCTGTAACGATCCCGAACCACGGTAGAGAAAGGAATGCCCACCGGGGGACTTGAACCCCCACGACCAAAGCCACTGGTACCTAAAACCAGCGCGTCTACCAATTCCGCCAGGTGGGCATCGCCCTGACTTTAGAGATCGCACCAGAATGGGAGAACACCGTCACACCACGGATGCTTGCGACCCTCAGCGGCGATCTCTGCCTCCTGCTCGGCCTGGCACTCCTGCTGCTTCCCCTTCTGGCCGTTGAACTCAGCCGCCCCCGCGATGGTGTTTGGGGCGCGGTGGTGTTGCTGCTGGGTCTCGTTCTGGTCACCAGCACAGACCGGCTGCGGGGAGCGCCGATGCTTGCCGTTCTCTGCGCAGGCTTGTTGATCGCACGCTTGGGCTCCGAGGTTGGACAAGCCCGTTGGAACAGCCTGAGCAAAACCGAGCAGCAGCGGTTCACCTCGCTGGATCATTGGCGCACCAGCCTTCAACAACTTTTGATCACCACAGGCCGGGTGGGCGAAGGCATCAGCGGCATCGCCAAACAACTCAAACCGGCCGGAAATTCAGGGGTGACGGGCAAAAAATGGGTGCGTCCCGAGTCCCCTGAAACCACGGGCGCAAGCGAGACCGCGTCAACCGAAGCAGCCACCGAAGCAGCCGAGGTCACATCACCAGAGGGCGAAGACTGATAATCCCGAGGCCAGAGCAGGGACCCCGTGAGCAAGGAGACGCGCGACGCCGCCGCTGAGGATCGTCCCTCCTACAAACACACGCTCAACCTCCTGCAGACAGGATTCGGCATGCGCGCCAATGCCGTCCAACGCGAACCTGAACTGCAGGCCTTTTGGCAGGACCGGGGCATCGACGGCAAGCTCGGCCTGAACAACAGCGGCCCGACCTTCACCCTCCATGACGGCCCGCCCTACGCCAACGGTGCTCTGCACATGGGGCATGCCCTCAACAAGGTGTTGAAGGACGTCATCAACAAATATCAGGTGTTGAATGGGCGGCAGGTGCGCTACGTGCCGGGCTGGGACTGCCACGGCCTGCCGATCGAACTGAAGGTGCTGCAGTCGATGGATCAGGAGCAGCGCAAGGCGCTGACACCGATCAAGCTGCGTAAAAAAGCCGCCGCCTACGCCCGCAAACAGGTGGATGGCCAGATGAAAGGCTTCCAGCGCTGGGGCATCTGGGCGGACTGGGAGCAGCCCTATCTGACCCTGCAAAAGGAGTACGAGTCAGCTCAGATTCGGGTGTTTGGCGAGATGGTGCTCAAGGGCCACATCTACCGGGGTCTGAAGCCGGTGCACTGGAGTCCGAGCTCACGCACAGCCTTGGCCGAAGCCGAACTGGAGTACCCAGACGGCCATACAAGTCCCAGCGTCTACGCCGCCTTCCCAGCCGTGGAGCTGCCGGAAGCACTGCGGGATTCCCTCAAGGCCGAGGGCCTGGACCTGCCCACGGAGACAGACGCCCTTGGGAAGGCCCTGCAGGTGGCGATCTGGACCACCACCCCCTGGACGCTGCCGGCCAACCTGGCGGTGTCGGTGAATGAACGGCTCGATTACGCCCTGGCCGACGACGGCGCAGGCCGACTGCTGCTTGTGGCTGCCGATCTGATCGAGGCGCTGAGCGGCACCTTGGAACGCCCATTGAGCCGGCGCGCCACGGTGAAGGGGGCCCTGCTCGCAGGTCTGACCTACCGCCACCCGCTTCTGGACCGCACCAGTCCAGTGGTGATCGGGGGCGACTACATCACCACCGAATCGGGCACAGGCCTCGTGCACACGGCGCCTGGTCACGGCGTCGACGACTTCCACACCGGCCAGAAGAACGGCCTGCCGGTGCTCTGCCCTGTGGACGAAGCCGGCAACCTCACCGACGAGGCCGGGCCGTTCGCAGGCCTGAATGTGCTCAAGGATGCCAACGCCAAAATCATCGAAGCACTGGAGAGCGCCGGGGCCCTGCTTAAGCAGGAGGCCTATGGCCACCGCTACCCCTACGACTGGCGCACCAAGAAACCCACCATCTTCCGGGCCACAGAACAATGGTTCGCCTCTGTGGAGGGATTCCGTCAGCAGGCCCTCGATGCGATCGCTGCCGTGGAATGGACCCCAGCATCCGGTCGCAACCGAATCGAATCGATGGTGAAGGAGCGGGGCGACTGGTGCATCTCCCGTCAGCGCACCTGGGGGGTGCCGATCCCCGTCTTCTATCACCGCAGCAACGGCGAGGTGCTGCTGAACGCCGACACCCTGGATCACATCCAGGCGTTGATCGCCGAGCACGGTGCCGACGTTTGGTGGGAGAAAGACGAAGCGGATCTGCTGCCGCCCACCTACGCCGACCAGGCCGACCAGTGGCGCAAGGGCACCGACACCATGGATGTGTGGTTCGACTCCGGCTCCAGCTGGGCCGCTGTCGCCCGTCAGCGCGACAACCTCAGCTATCCCGCCGACCTCTACCTGGAAGGATCTGACCAGCACCGCGGCTGGTTCCAGAGCTCACTGCTCACCTCAGTTGCCGTCAATGGCCACGCCCCCTACAAGCGGGTGCTCACCCATGGCTTCGCCTTGGATGAGAAAGGCCGCAAGATGAGCAAATCCCTCGGCAATGTGGTCGACCCGATGGTGATCATCGAGGGGGGCAAGAACCAGAAACAGGAACCGCCCTACGGCGCCGATGTGCTGCGGCTCTGGGTGAGCTCGGTGGATTACTCCGCCGATGTGCCGATCGGAGCCGGGATTCTGCGCCAGCTGGCCGATGTGTACCGCAAGGTGCGCAACACCAGCCGCTATCTGCTGGGCAACCTGCACGACTTCAATCCGGCAACCGACGCGATTCCCACTGCGGAGCTGCCGTTGCTTGACCGCTGGATGCTGCAGCGCACGGCCGAGGTGATGGACGAGATCACAGAAGCCTTCGAAAGCTTCGAGTTCTTCCGCTTCTTCCAGCTGCTGCAGAACTTCTGCGTCACCGATCTGTCGAACTTCTACCTCGACATCGCCAAGGACAGGCTCTACGTGAGCGCCCCCCAGGACCAGCGCCGACGCAGCTGCCAGACCGTGATGGCCCTGATCATCGAACGGCTGGCCGGACTGATCGCTCCGGTGCTGTGCCACATGGCCGAAGACATCTGGCAAAACCTGCCTTACCCCGTGGAGGAGATCTCGGTCTTCCACCGCGGCTGGCCGCAGGTTCCAGCCGAGTGGCGTGATGCCACTCTCAGCGCTCCGGTTCAAGAGCTGCGGGAACTCCGTGCCGCCGTCAACAAAGTGCTGGAAGATTGCCGCGGCCGTCAGGAACTCGGCGCATCACTCGAGGCAGCAGTTCGGATTGAGGCCCGCCGTCCAGAACTTCAGGCCGCTCTGTCCTGGCTGAGTGAGACGGGAGATGCCGAGGTGGATGGCCTACGGGACTGGCTGCTGGTTTCACAACTGCAGCTTGGCGGCGAGCCCTGGGCCGAAGTGCTGGCCAGCCAAGACGACGAGCTCGCATCGATCGAGGTGAGCCGAGCGCGGGGAACCAAATGCGAGCGCTGCTGGCACTACGAGGGGGATGTGGGTCAGCACCCGGAGCATCCACACATCTGCGGACGCTGTGTTGGCGTTCTGGAACGCCGGACTCACCAGCTGGCCTGAGCCAGGAGGTCGTTCGGCGGCATCGGCCCAGCCAGGACTACCTCCTGGCTGGGCAACAAGGGACCCTGCAGCAGCTCAGCCTGATCCAGGCTTGTTCCTTCAGGGAGAACAGAGGCATCAGGGTCAAAGGCGGTTGGGTGGGTGGTGCTGCTGCTGAACCCACGAAAAATCAGCAACTCAAACAGCTCATCCCTCACCTGGCCCCGCAAGCGGACAACCCGCTGGGGCTGAACACGCGTTCGCTCTTCCAAGGCCTGAACCAGCGCCTGGTCAGTCATCAGAAATCCCCCGCCACGCGCCCGTAACGGGGTAGTCGCACCAAAAGCCACTGCAGCAGACCAGCCAGGTAGGCCACCAGGGCGACGTACCCCACAAAGGCAGCAACGGCCTCGGTCCACAGACCACCGAACAGAAAATTGAACACCGTGGCCGCGAGGCCATGGATGCCCTGAGGAGCTTCCAGCCAGGCGAGACAGGCAGGGGACTGCAGCTGTTGCATGCAGCCCAAACCCGTCACGCTCATTCCCAAGCTGAGAAGACCGAACCCACTGAACGCCCAACGCCACACCTTCACGGCAAGGGGCAGCGGACGCCAGGACGGCTGGTCGGCCAGCTCTTCATTGATGTCGACCCAGAACCACAGGCTGATCACCATCAACACCGGTGCTGCAACCGCCATGGCGTAGCCGAGGGGGCGCTGGTCGGTCAGCAGCAGCAGGCTGATCGCCATCAGGCTCGCCACCTTCCAGTAGATGCCGAGCATCCGCAGCACCAACGGCTCGCGACGCCAGGCCGACCAGATCAACAGAACCAAGGGCACACCCACGGCAAAGGTGGCGGCCAGGCGATAGGTCAGCCACACCAGAGCGCGGTACGTGAGCTCGTTCACTCGGGACTGTCACAGTGCCGCCATTATCAACGTCCCGAGCTGACCTCCAGGGTTGATAGGGTCCGCTTCATGGCACCGTTCGCACCGTTCAGCTGGTTCCGTTCTGAGGGCGCTGAAGCCATTTGCCGGACAGGACTTTCTGCGAAAGCGTCCCTGGACGAGGCCGTTCGGGATGTGGCCGAACAACTGGGCCGCTCCCGGGGCGAAGCCGATCTCGCCCTCGTCTTCACCTCCACGGGTTACGCCACCGACCTGCCGCGACTGCTACCGATGCTGCGCGCCCAGATCAGCGCGAAGCATTGGATCGGATGCACCGGGGGAGGCGTGGTGGGCACCCGCGGTGACGGCAGCGCCTCGGAACTGGAGCAGACGCCTGCTTTGAGCGTGACGGTGCTCTCCCTGCCGGGGGCCTCAATCGCCACCCAACACCTGAGCACAGAGGAGTTGCCTGATCTGGATGGAGCGGCCCAGCAATGGCATGACTGGGTTGGCATCACCCCCGAGGCTGCCCGCAGCCAGATCCTGCTGATCGACCCCACCAGCAGTGGAATCAATGACCTGATCAGCGGGCTGGATTACGCCTATCCGGGCGCAGAGAAGATCGGTGGCATCGCAGCACCCCACAACAGCCCACATGGATCGCTGCTGCTGGATGACCAGGTCGTGACCGGGGCGGTGGTCTGCTCCATCGGGGGGAGCTGGCGACTCGAAACAGTGGTGGCACAGGGCTGTCGGCCCATCGGTCCGGTTTTCTCAATCGAGCAAGTGCAGCGCAACGTGTTGCTGGAACTGAGTGATGGCAGCACCAAGGCCAGCCCGATCAATTGCCTGCAACGGGTTCTGGCCGACCTCAGCGAACGGGAGCGCGAGCTGGTGCGTCACTCGCTGTTCCTCGGCGTGGAACGCAGCAGCCTGCGGCTGAACGCCAACGGAGCAGCCTCAGAAGCAAGTGCCTTCCTGATCCGCAACCTGATCGGAGTCGATCCCAACAATGGCGCCGTGGCCGTTGCTGAGCGGGTGCGTGCCGGTCAAAACGTGCAATTTCACCTGCGCGAAGCCGCCGCCTCCCAGGACGAAGCCGTTGCCCTGCTCAAGGCAGCGACAGCTGATTCAGGCGACACGGTCCATTTCGGACTGCTCATGGCCTGCCTGGGACGGGGCCAGGGGCTGTTCGGTCGTGCCGATGGCGACATCAGCCTGGCGCGCCAACTGATGCCTGACCTGCCCGTGGCAGGAGCGTTCTGCAACGGTGAGATCGGGCCCGTCGGCGGCACGACGCATCTGCATGGCTACACCGCCTGCTGGGGCCTGCTGCGCCAGGACCCCGACAGCACCTCTGGCAGCAGCTCTGACAATCTCGGTTGAACCGGATCGCATCGCCTCGGAACCTTGCGTCAGCACGTCAATCCCCTCAGCAGCTTCTTTCAGCTTCCGCTGGAACTTCCACCACCTGAGCAGCTGTTCCGCGTTCCTGATCAGCCAATCCATCTTGATATCGGCTGTGCCCGCGGGCGTTGCCTGCTTGGTCTGGCCGAACGTGATCCCCACTGGAACCATCTCGGCGTTGAAATCCGCCGACCGCTGGTGACGTCCGCCGATCGAGATGCACTCGCCTCGGAGCACGGCAATGTTCGGATCCTGTTCTGCAACGCCAACATCAGCCTGGAAGGCTGGATGAAACCCCTGAAGCAGGACCAACTCCAGCGGGTCTCCATCCAGTTCCCCGATCCCTGGTTCAAACGGCGCCACCGCAAGCGCCGGGTCCTGCAACCCGCGCTGCTTTTGGCCATTGCAACCGCCCTCCAGCCCGGCCGTGAGCTGTTTCTGCAGAGCGATGTTCTCGACGTGATTGAGCCGATGGTGGCTCTCACCGAACTCAGCGCCTGTTTTGACCGCCCCGTAGAGGATCAACGTCCCTGGCGCACCAGCAACCCGCTTTCAGTCCCCACGGAACGGGAGCGCTACGTGCTTGAACAAAACCTCCCCATCTACCGGGTGCTCTACCGCCGCAACCAGAATCCACTTCCTTCCGTGTCAGATCTGGAACAGCGCTGGCAAGAGATCGATAATCCGGCTGAAGCACTCACCACCTGAAGCCCCACGATGGCCTCTGCGGATGCAACCCAGACGGCGAACGGTGGGGCACTGTTGGTGCGCTGGCAAGGGCTGATTGCTCCGGATCAGGCGGTGCTGAAGCGCCTTGAAAGCCTGGCGGGACTGCTCCTGCTGGTCTTGCTCACGGGTCTTCCCCTATTTACACGCACAGGCCTGGCTCTGGTGATTGCAGCCTGCGGCGTTCTGTGGCTGCTCTGGTGCCTCTGCAGTCCACCACCCGAGCGCATCGGAACCATCTCGCGCTGGCTGATGCTTTTTCTGGCCATCGCGATTGTGGCCACGGGGTGTTCTCCGGTTCCAATTGCCGCCAGCAAAGGCCTGATCAAACTGCTCAGCTACCTGGGCGTTTATGCCTTGCTCTGCAAGCTGCTGCTGAGCAACAGCCGATGGTGGGACCGTCTTATCGCCGGACTGCTGAGTGGCGGGCTGCTCAGCAGCGTTCTGGCCTTGCGACAGCTGTATGCCTCAAGCGAGGAACTGGCGGGCTGGGCCGATCCGAATTCCATCAGCGCCGGCACCATTCGGATCTACGGCCCCCTGGGCAACCCCAACCTCCTGGCGGGTTACCTGCTGCCGCTGATTCCCTTCGCAGCGATCGCACTGGTGCGCTGGCGTGGCGTGGGAGCCCAGCTGTTTGCCGGCACCACCTTGGTGTTGGCAGCAACAGCCACGCTGTTCACCTACAGCCGCGGCGGCTGGCTGGGGATGGTTGCTGCCGGTGCCGTGCTGCTGCTGTTGCTGCTGCTGCGCTGGACACGCCACTGGCCTCCACTCTGGAGACGTCTGGTGCCCCTCGCCGTGCTGCTGGTTGGAGCTGCTTGTCTGGTGGTGGCGGCCACCCAGATCGATCCGATCCGCACACGCATCACCAGCCTGCTGGCGGGACGGGGGGATAGTTCCAACAATTTCCGCATCAACGTCTGGATGGCAGCCATCCAGATGGTTCAAGACCGACCCTGGCTGGGCATCGGCCCTGGCAATGCGGCGTTCAACAGCATCTATCCCCTGTATCAGCAACCGAAGTTCAACGCCCTCAGTGCCTACTCCGTTCCCCTGGAAATCCTTGTGGAAACCGGCATTCCCGGGCTGCTGGCCTGCCTGGGATTGCTAGCCAGCAGCCTGAGGCAGGGCCTCAAGCAGCTCGATGCCGATGGTCCAAGCGCCTTGGCGTCCATCGCCAGCCTCGCTGCCATCGCTGGCCTACTGATGCAGGGCAGCACCGACACGATCTTCTTCCGCCCCGAAGTTCAGCTGATCGGCTGGTTTGCCCTGGCCAGCCTGGTGAGTCAACCCAGGAAATCATGAGGCTGCTCGCTGGATTCGATGCCGGACAGACGCACACGCGCTGCCGCCTCAGCGTGGTTCAAAACGGCTTGCACCAGCCTGTTGGCGAAGGCGAAGGACCCGGAGTCAGTCACCTGGATGCCCCCCAGGGTGAACGACGTTTCCTCGAGGCGATCCGCACCAGTGCACAGCAGGCCCTCAAGACGCATCCCGATGGCGTGATCCAGGCGGCCGTCGTGGGAGCCAGCGGCATCGAACATGGAACAGCGTTGCAACAGCGCGCTGAACGTTTGGTGGGTCAAGCCCTGGCCATCGGTGATGCCACAGGGTTGATCAAGGTGCTGGTCACCGGAGACGAACGCACGGCCTTGCGAGGTGCGATCCCTGAAGGTGCAGGAATCCTGGCGATCAGCGGTACGGGAATGATCGTGCTGGGCCGAGACGAAAACGGCCATGAACACCGCTGTGGCGGCTGGGGATGGCTGCTCGATGGAGCCGGCTCGGCCTTTGACCTCGGCCACCAGGGATTGCAACTGACCCTGCGCATGGCCGATGGGCGCCTGCCCGACCATCCTCTGCGCCTGCAGATCTGGAATCAGATGGGATGCGACAGCCACGCAGCGGTCAAGGCCCGGGTGGTGCAGCACGGCTTCAGCACAGCGGACTTCGCGGCCTTGGCTCCGCTGGTGGTGGAGGCAGCAGTCCAGGATTGCCCGGGCGCGAAGGAGATTGTGCAGCGATCAGCAGCAGCCCTCTCCAGCTGCATCAGCACCGTGGCCCAGCAGCTTTCCCTGCGCTCCCCCGTGGTGGTCTGCCATGGGGGAGCCGTGACCCATCTCCCGGGGTTCCGAACGGCCGTGCAACAGGCCATTCGCCAGTCGATTCCTGAGGCTCAATGGGGCAAGGCCAAAGGCGATGCCTGTGATGGCGCCCTCCAGATGGCTGAAGCCTTGCCCCTCAGGCCACGTTGAGATGTTCCTCTGCGACGGCGGCCAGATGCCCCGTCCAATGCTCAACAGCATTCGACTGCTCAGCTTCCACCATCACCCGGAGCACGGGCTCGGTTCCGCTGGCTCGCACCAAAATGCGACCGTTCTCGCCCATCGACTGCTCAGCTGAAGCAATGGCGTCGGTGAGAGCGGTGCAGGCACTCCAGTTCTTGCGACGCGCACGGTCGATCACCCGCACATTGACCAATTTCTGCGGGTAGGCCTGGAAACTGCGGTCCAACCAATCGCTGAGACTGATGCCCTGGGCATGGCAGAGGGTGGCCAACTGCACGGCGGTCAGCACACCATCGCCACAGAGTCCATGGGAGGCCGAAAGAATGTGCCCGGATTGTTCTCCACCAAGGGCCGCGCCACTGGCCACCATCGCGGCATGGACATGCTGATCTCCCACCGGCGTGCGATCGAGGGTGCCGCCCCGCTGCTGCCAGGCCCGCTCGAAGCCGAGGTTCGACATCACGGTGGCCACCAAGCGCTGCTCAGGGAGCGCCTGCTGCTCCTGCAACACGGATCCCCAGAGGAAGAGCACGTGGTCTCCGTCCATGATGCGGCCGCGGCCATCCACCGCCAGCATCCGATCGGCATCACCGTCAAAGGCAAAACCCATCGCTGCGCCGCGCTCGATCACAGCCCGCTGCAGC
>ENA-OSEY01001186-OSEY01001186.1-marine-metagenome-genome-assembly--contig:-NODE-1186-length-18418-cov-3.886811_pt1 | contig 18418 bp, 17 predicted proteins | sample MGYA00248465_ERZ534230 | MGnify/ENA primary metagenome ERZ534230 (study PRJEB26409, sample SAMN06344110) | marine metagenome | isolation source: Sea water from surface | place: Atlantic Ocean:Southern...
TTGACATATAATATGTATTATAAATTTCATTACATTCTTATTTTTGAATTAATTTATAAAGTAACTTTATTAATTAACAAAAATTTTATGTCAATCATATTTTTTATTACTATACATATCTGATGGTAAAAAGTTTAATTAAGAATAAATTAAGAACACTATCAATAGATAGATACCCTGGTATATTTAGGCCCTCAAGTTCTCCATTCTTAACTGGTGACTCAATTAGAAATTACTGTGACCATATATTTGACGAGACGAGCTCATTTAATCCTTTAGATGTAAAAGAAAATGATATTATCTTTTTAAAAACAGATCTTAAAAATATTTATTTTAAGTATTACCATCCCTCAATAAGATCAAAATATATATTAATCACTCATAACTCGGATATATCAATTGAGAAAGAAGATCTTGTTTACCTTGACAATAAAATAAAACACTGGTTTGCTACAAAATTAAACGTTTTAGCTTCAAATAACTTATCAGCTCTTCCATATGGATTAGAAAATAGAAGATGGTTAAAAAATGGATTAGTAAAGAACTATAAAAGAATATTGACTGTACCAACAAAGAAAAATGATCGTATACTATGTTCTTTCAATCCAAATACAAATTTAGTAGAACGTGACCCCTTAATGAATATTGCAAAACAAAAGAAAGATATCATCGATATAAATAATTTTGCAGAAAGTAACACATATTTAAAAGAACTGTCAAATTATTCATTCAATTTATGTCCAGAGGGCAATAATTATGAATCTCATAGAATTTGGGAAAGTTTAATTTTTAAAACTACTCCAATAGTTATTAACAACATAGTTAATCAAAATTTTTATAACATGGGTATTCCATTAATCATCCTGGATAGTTGGAATGATTTGATTAATTTAACTATTAACGATTTACATAAAATAAATAAAAAAAACTTAAATAAAAATTATGAAATTTTTGTGGATTTAAACTTTTGGAAATCTCAAATTCAATTATCTAAGTCTTAGGAATTGGTACTAATCTATTTGTTGAGGCTTCCTCATGGTAATCTTCCTCGACATTAATTGTCCAGATATCATTATTTTCATTCTTTAATATATTTCTGATACTTTTAATTGCAGTCATCATAGAGTGATCTTGATTATTGTATCTATGCATTCCATTTCTTCCAATAGGGAAAATATTTTTATGTTCTTCTGATAACCAATTAGCAATGTTTTGAATATTTTCCGAATAATTTAAATCATAAACTGGATAAGCTTTAGGCATTCTCACAACATATCCCTCTTCAACAGAGTTTTTTTCAATTAAAGATAGGGTTTCTAGTTCTTTTATTGCAAGTTCGATCAGTTTTTCATCATCCATAGTCCACAAATCGTCTCCTATGTTCACGAAATATTCTAGACCAAGACAAGTTTTTCCTTCTTTAACGAGATAAGGAGACCAACTACCATAATTTTGAACTCTTCCTACTTTTACGTCTGGTTCGTGAATATATATCCAATTGTCTGGAAATGTGTTTTCTGTATCAATTACTAATGCGACTGATAGAAAGTCTCTAAATCCTAAGTCTGTACCAGAAGAGATAACTTTTTTATCTGGTGATGGATGCAGAGTTGAAGGTAAATGTGCGAGAGGCATGCTACTTAAGATATGTTTTGCATAATATTCTTCACCCGAACTTGTCTCAATGATATAGTGATCAGTTTTTTTAGTTATTTTTGAAACTTTTGTTTTAAGCTTAATTTCATGGTTTTTTTCAATTAATTTCTTATAAGCTGTTTCCCACATCATTCCAGGACCATATTTAGGATATTTAAATTCATCAATTAATGTAGTTATAATTTCGCCAGATCGATTTATGTTCAACGAATTTAAAATGGCTTTAAACAATGATAAATTTTTAATTCTTTGAGCAGCCCAGTCTGCTCCAATTTTATTTGCTTCAATACCCCACACTTTTTCTGTGTAGGTCTTAAAAAAAATATTATATAGTCTCCATCCAAACCTGGCAGCAACCCAGTCTTCAAAATTGTCTTGTTTTTTTGGAGGATTTATTTTTACATAAACATAAGATAAAACACATCTTAATGCTTCAAATATTCCGAGGTTGAACAATGCATTAGAAGCTTTTAATGGATAATCAAAGTATTTTTTTTTGTAGTAGATACGACTCATTCTAGGTCTGAGTAAAAAATCATCTTTTTCTAAAATTTCATCCCAAACTTTATATACTTCATCAACTTTTGTGAAAAACCGATGTCCTCCTATATCAAACCTCCAGCCATTTCGTTCAACAGTTCGACTAATTCCGCCTACTTCTTTGTCGCCTTCAAGTATAAGAGTTTTGACTCCATGTTTTTCAGCTTCCCAGGCAGCTGTTAGTCCTGCTGGTCCTGCTCCAATAATTACAATTTCATTTATTTTCATTATTAATTAATTACCATTTTAGAAATCAAATAAATTAATAATCTTTTTTTGAGTCAAGAATATTTTGTATTTCATCAATGACTAAACCACTTACTAGTTTTGCTCCTTCTTCTGAAAGGTGATCATCGTCTGAATAAAAAATTTTATCTCGATAAGCACCAACGCATAAATTATCTACAATTTCCCGGCAAAAGATATTTTCTGGATAAACTCTACTTATTTGGCTAGATTGGATTGAGTCAAGCAAGCCTTTGCTCTTACTCGATCTTTCTTTCCACAAATCATATGAATAACCAACTGTATCTCCCCAATTAAATTTTTCATAAAAAAATAAATTTGGGACGTTCCAACCTTGTGTAGGAATAGGATAAATTAAGATAATTTGATTATTATTTCTAATTAAATATTCTAAAACTTTTCTTACTTCATACTCAACATTTACTAGCGTCTGAATATTTGTATCTTCTCTTTCGATACCATTAAAGAAACCCTCTTCAGAAAGATACAAAGGTATTCTACCCCCATAAATTACTATCGAGTTATTAATAGATTCAATAAACTTACTTATTTCAGAGACGTCATTTTCTGGACAAGAAATATCTGCTACTTTTTCGTATAATAGTGGAAGACATCCATTGCCTCCAAAGTGAAAATAGTCAAATTGTAAGTCTTCTCTTTCTTTTTCTATGAATGAACTAATAGTTCTAAAAGAAGAATCTCCTAAGCTATATACTCTTCTTTCTGTGGATTCTGTATCAAAGAAACAAATCTCAGAAATTCTTCTATTTTCACAGCTTCTATTATTTTGCTGTATTATATTTTGTGACTTTAAAGAATATATAACTAATCTATTGCTATAAGGATTAAATTTTAATAAGTTTTCGTTTCTTGATGAAAATCCAAAAAATATTACAGCTGTTAAAAAATATACAATTAGAAAAAACTTAATATTAATTACCCTTTTACTAGATAAAAATTTTTTTTCTATGAAGTGGTAATTTAAGTATGAGATGAAAAAAAGAATAGTAACTAGATAAATTTTTGAAAGGTTACTTTCGTAAATATCATTTTTATATAGATAAATTTTATAAAATGAAAATATTGGTTGATGAAATAAATATAAACTATAAGATATTTTTCCAATAGTAATAAACATTTTTTCAAATTTAAATTCTTTAATATTACTTTGAGTTCCTAACAAATACACAGAAACACCAATTAGGCATACGACTCTGGGTAAAAGATTATTTATTTCTAAATCATCAAAATAAATATATGAAAATAAAATGATAAATAATCCAAGTGAATATGAACCTTTAATTTTTTTGGACTGGTACAAAAACATCAAAATTACGCCAAGTAAAAATTCCCACATACGAAATTGTGGAAGATAAAATGCAACTTCACTTGATAAAGATGCTGCAATAAAGATTGAAACAATAAAGAAGATAACGATAATTAAGAATTTATTTATTTTTTCGTTTTTGTAAATTAGGAACATAAGGACTGGGAAAACGATGTAAAATTGCTCTTCGATTGACAAACTCCAGGTGTGAATCATTGGCATTAATTTTGCCGAGGAGGTGTTGTAAAAATCTAAATCAAGTAAATAAAAATTTGAAATAAAGAAAAGACTACTTGCAGTACTTCTTAGATACTCTATTAAGGCTTTTGGAGCAAGTAGTTGAAAACTAAAAGGAACTGTAAATAAAATTGTACTTAATAGAGATGGAAGTATTCTTCTTATGCGTCGTGTATAAAATGATTTAAATTTAAAGTTTTTCTTTGTTAGTGATGAAATGATTGTATTGGAAATTAAAAAACCTGATAATACAAAGAATACATCTACACCAAGCCAGCCACCTATAAAATATCCGTCAGTGTAGTGATAAAAAATTACACCTAGTACTGCTACAGCTCTCAATAAATCAAGTTGTTTGATGTAAGAGAATTTTTTAATTAATATTTTTTCATTTAAAAGGTTCAATTTAAATCTTTTTAAGTACAGCAACAAAACATGAATTATTTGTGTAAAGATCTATTTCAAAAGTCTTGCTTGCAACAAATAAAATTAGTTGATAAAGATTTTCCGCATATTTGTTTATATCTTCAATGACAAGATATCCACCTTTTTTTAACATCTTTTTTGCAAAATATATTGAGTTGATGTTTGCAACAATTGAATGAAGTCCATCATCGATCAAAACGTCAACATTGTCAAAATAATCTTTTGGTAAATTATCTAATGAACTAATTTCATTTTGATCAAAATAATGAGTCTTTATTTTATTTTCTTCAAATAAAACGTTTGAATCAAACTCAAGTCCAACAATGTTTGTTTCTTGTAAGTAATCTCTGAAAGCCCTCAACGAACTTCCCGGTTTTCCATATTTTGACATATTTGATAACACTTGTTCGTTATTAGAACCTATGCCAATTTCTACTAAGAGGTTGACTTCTTTTAGCTCTTCAAATATTTTTTCATAAATTAAGTCATATCCATGTGTTTTTTTGTCAGAGCCATACTTATCAAAAATCTTTCCAAGTTTTCTTTGAGTATTTGGAAAGGCATCATAAATGTTCTTAGGTGTAAAGTTAACATTTTGAATTCTAGATATTGATTTTGAAAAATTTTGTATATTATAAATTGTGTTTTCAATCTTCATCTGTTCCTCCCCAGAAACATTTGGAGCAAATTCTTGAAATTCGTTTATTACATTTATAGATATAGTTTTTGTAAATAAAGATTTATAAATAAAATTTCGGAGAAAAGATGAATTGTTATATAGCCACGGAAAATATTTTTTTAAAAACCTTCTTAAAAAACTAACAAAATTCACAGTAATCAATTATATAATTCTTACTATTAGAAATATCTAATTATAAAATTAAGTTAAATTAAAAATGAAAATAGCAATTATTACTTCTACTTTTCCAAAGAATAAAGATGACAAAGTTCCTAAGTTCATAGAAACTCAAGTTATTAATCTTAAAAAAAATTATCCAAATTTTGAAATTTATGTCTTATGTCCTGATAACAATAAAAAATTAGAAATTGAAGCAAATAAACTTTACACTCAGATTAGATTTCAATATTTCTTCCCAAAATTTTTTCAAACACTAACAAATGAAGGAATTATGAACCAATTAAAAAACAATATTTTAAATTATTTTTTAATTCCATTTTTATTTGCTTCCCAAATGATTTCATTGTTTAGACTTGTAAAAAGAGAAAATATTGAATTAATTTATGCGCACTGGTTTTTTCCACAAGCAGTAAACGCATATTTAGTTTCAAAACTTTGTAATATACCCTTTGTATTCACATCTCACTCATCAGATGTAAGAATTGTTGAAAGAAGAATTCCTCTTATAGGAAAAAATATTATTCGAAAAGTTTGTAAAGAGGCTCTTGCGATCAGTGCACCTTCAAGAAAAATAATTGATTTAATAGCAAGATATTTTTCAGAAGAGGAATTTGAAAATATAAAAACATTTGTAATTCCAATGGGTATAAATACAGAAAATATAAATCGTAAAATTACAAGAAATCCAGAGAAAGAAACATTAAATATATTATTCGTTGGAAGATTTTCTGAGAAAAAGGGAGTCAAGATATTGATTGAATCAATTTACAATGTTAAGCAAAAATTACCAGAACAAAAAATAAAATTGACTTTAGCTGGTGAAGGTGATCAAAAAGAGATTTATAAACAACTGATTGAAAAATATAATTTAGATTTAACAGTTGAAATTATCGGTTTTGTCGATGAAATAAAAAAGTATGAGTTATTACATAGTACTGATCTTTTAGTTGTACCTTCCATTGAAAGTAGAGATGGGGACATAGAAGGTTTACCGGTAGTAATTCTTGAGGGTCTTTACTGTAAAGCAATTGTTGTTGCATCTAAATATACAAATGCACAGGAAATAATTGAAGATTCAAAAGATGGATTTATTATCAAAAATCTAAACTCTGATTCTTTAGCCGAAAAGATAATTCACATAAACAATTTAGATGAAAAAATTTTAAACAAAATAAGATTGAATGCTTTTAATAAAGCAACAAAGTATGATTCTAAAAATAATGCAAAAGAATTTTTCGAATTTTTAACAATATCTTAGAAATTTAAATTATAAACTTTCCAACGGCTACTCCGCGATTGATGTCTTCAAAATGAGCGCAATCTAATTCAATTAATTTTCCTTGTGAGACTAGTGTTTTCCAGGCTTTAGTTGGGCCTGTGTTGCTATTAGTTCTAAAATTGTCATCTTCAACTACATCATCAACGACAATAATTGTAGATTCATTTGAAAATTTTTTGCAATTTAAAATATCATTATATGCATATTCATAAGAATGGTTGCCATCAATATATATAAAGTCAAAAATTGTGCCTTGAGATATTATTTTAAAATCATTTAAGGCTTCTAAAGAATCTTTTAAAATTATTTGAAACCTGTCAGGAAATTTTTTTTCTAAATACTTAATACCAAATTTACAATAGTACCAATATCCAAGATCGATACTTGTAACTACAGAATTTGGATTAGTATCTAAAAATAGTTCAGACGAGTGACCCGCATTAAATCCTATTTCTAAAATATTTTTAAATTGTGATTTATATTTTTTTAAATATTCTCTCTGCAATGATGACTGGGTTGAATTACCTTCAATAATACGAATATTATTGGCAATATAATATATTTCTAGAGTTTCGAAATCTATTGATGATGAATTTTTTAACTTAAAATATTTTTTTCTATTCAAGAAATTTAGTCTTTGATTAAGAAAATCTCTTTTAATTTTAAAATAAAGGTGTTTAACTTTAGTTCTAAATCTAATTCTTTTTTGATTTTCCACATCTTTATAGTAAATTCTTTAATCCTATACTTTCAAATTAAAAAATTTTGTATGGTTAAAATTTATTTATTATGAAAAATGCAATTGTTGCTTTAACAAGAGGTTATCCTGAACAAAAAAATTTGTATGATGAATTATTGCAAAGAAATAAATCAATTTATGAACACATTAATAAAAAAAGAGACTATCCAGCTGATATAATTTTGTTTCATGAAGGTAATATTTCTGAGAAAGATCAGTCCTATTTAACTAAAGAAAGCCCGGAACCATTAAAGTTTATTAATGTATCTAAATATTTTGAGGGTAAGAATTTAAAGCTAAATGGAGAAAGCAAATTTGATCTCAGTTATAGAAATATGTGTAGATTCAATATGTTCCATATCTGGAATGAAGTTTCTGAATACGATTATATTCTAAGAATCGATGAAGATATTGAATTAAAAAAATTTAATCCGAGTATTTTTGAATTTATGAACTTAAAAAATATTAATTATCTTACAGGTCGTTTTACAAAAGATACACACGAGTTAACTAACTCTACGCTTCCACAATTCTTAATGAAGAATACTGAACTAGATATTAAGAAAATTTATAATCATCGAAACCCCTATACAAACCTATTTGCAACTAAAGTAAACTTCTGGAAACAAAACGATATTTATTCAATACTACAAAAAATATCGTTAAGCGATGAACAGTTGATTAATAGATGGGGTGATCACACAGTTCAAGGAATTCTACTAAATTATAAAGAGGAAAGAATAAGGCTTTTTCCAAAATTAGAATATCGACACATATCACATGATTTAATTATCAAAAACAATTTCGTAAGAAACCTTACAATTAACTCAAAATTTAATCCGATATCTACAACATCAGGTTTTGTTGCAAAAATTAAATTATGGTTGAAAAAATGGCAAACTTAAAAATAGCAATAGTGGCTTTAGTAAGAGGTTATCCAAACAGAAAGCATTTATACGAATCATTAATAAAAAGAAATAATTCAATTTACAAAAATATAAATAAATTTCGTAATAACAAAGCGGATATTATTTTATTTCATGAAGGTAATATTTCTAAAGATGATAAAGATTACATAAGCTCTGAATCTGTTGAATATATAAAATTTATTAATGTATCAGAATACTTCGAAAAAATCTCTTTGAAATTAGAGGAAGAGGAGAAGTTTAACCTCGGTTATAGACAAATGTGTAGGTTTAATATGTTTCATATCTGGAATAAAGTCGAAAATTATGATTATATATTAAGAGCTGATGAGGATGTTGAGGTTCTCAAATTTAATCCTCACATATTTGAATACATGGATTCAAATAATATAACATTCTTTACCGGAAGATTCTCTAAGGAAATTCACCGAAAAACAAATGAAACTCTGCCAGACTATCTTACGAAAAATACTAATTTGGATGTTGACAGAATATACAATCATAAATTTCCTTACACAAATTTTTACGCATCAAAAGTAGATTTTTGGAGAGATAAAAATGTTCTCTCCTTGCTTGAAACTATAGCTTTGTCAGATAAACAGATTATCTATAGGTGGGGTGATATTCCAGTAATTGGTGGTGTCTTGAATCATGAACAAGAAAGAATAAGGCTTTTTCCAAAATTAGAATATCGACACATATCACATGATTTAATTATCAAAAACAATTTCGTAAGAAACCTTACAATTAACTCAAAATTTAATCCGATATCTATAAAAGAAAGTTTTTTTAAACAAATATTATTGAAAATTAAAACAAAAATATCTAATAATAAAAGTTATCCTAAGTATGACTTTAGAAATTATTGAGTTTAAATTCATTTATATTAAAACTTGTCTCATTTTCCGAAATTTTTAAAATAGTATCACTTTCATAATCACCTATTCCGTTTGCTATGAATAATTTATTATCTTCATACGTACAATGGGCTTTATCGCCAAATGCTCCAAAATCTCCAGAAATAATTATAAAATTTTTATCATCTGAATTTAAAATCCAATTTAATGAATCTTTTTTTAGATCTTCTTCTAATATTGCGTCTGAATTTGGTGAGATATCACCTTTTGAGTCAAGAAGCCAAAATAATTGATGACTTAAAATGATTACATAGTCTTTATCAGTTAAATTTATTAAGTCGTTTATTTCTTTTTTTTGTTTTTCATTCGGAAGCCAATCCTTATTTGAAAAATTACCAGATATTAATAGAAAATGATTAAATTCCTCATAAAAAAAATCATCCCCAAAGACTTCAAAATAATTATCTAATCCAGGGCCATTTGTATTGTTTCCATTCCCAATTTCATGGTTACCAATTGAAATAAAGTATCCATTGAAGTTATCGTTTATATAATTTTTAACTTTGATATAACTTTCTAAATCGGGGTTACGAACAAAATCTCCTGTTAATGCCAAATAATTTTTAGTATTAGGATTTAAATTTTGTTGAAAGAAAAGGGTTAGCCTATCCGGAAAAAAATTACCTTCTCCTGGCCTTCCGTAAGCATGACCCACAATAAAAATTTCTTCTTTACTATCTCTATTATCAGTTAGAAATTCATTGTAAAGGATATTACAACTTTCAATATTGATAGAAACAGTCTCGTCGAAATTTAAACTACTACTTGTGCAAGAAACAAGAAATATTAAATAAATAATGGATTTCATCCTATATTCCATAAATTTTTAAAACTCCATACTTATATTTTGAAAATGCGACTGGGTTTTTATCGATATATTTTTCGATATTAAAATTTTCATTTAATTGTTTAAATTCAATAATTTCTTTTGGATAATAAATTTCTACTTTAGATGGAATTCTAAATTGATGAGAAATAAAATGTATGTTTGAATCTAAAGTTACTCTACAGTTATTATCAAAGTTAAAATATCTTCTTTTATATTGAGTAAATAGTGTTGGATATAAACTATTTCCATTTATATAAATGTTAGATATTTCACCAAATGATTTTATGTCTAGTTGTTCAATTGATTTAGACTTACCGCTAAACATATTCTTTTTTATTTCTTTATAAAAATTATTATTGTTTGAATAGGTTCTTATTCTGGCCTTATATGTGTCGACATCTTTTTCAATTGAAGATTTATAAAGTCCAAAATCTACTGTGTCAAAATATAAGGAAGTGATTATCCTAGCCTCATAGATTTCTGTTAACTTACTCTTGTTTTTTTTAAAGAAACTTATAATTTGTGATACATTTACAGTCCTTTTGTATTCTTTTCTTGTTTCAGTTATCAACTACTAACTCCTGACCGTATTGTATAAAGTTTTCACTTTTCCCATCGCATAAATAGTTTTCAATTTTTAAGTATGATGGCCCAAATTCTTGTTTTTTTCTATACATTGCAATACACATATCGTTCTCAATTCCTAACTTATTAGATATAGTCACATTTGAAGAGTCTTTTACAGCAACAGCAATATTTGATTGTAGGCTTTCAAAAGTTGTAATTTTAACAGTTGATTTTTCACCTATGGACAATGATTTATCAACACAATTGTTCGAATAAAAAGTATCTATTTCTAATATGCTTGAAGAAATGTCCAAGCAATCGTTTCCTGAATTTTCTATATTTATATTCTGAATCTCTAGATTCGAGAAATCAATATCCAGACCGTCAAAATGTGAGTTTATAATATTTATATCTCTAATAAAGCCTTTTACGTTCAATAAATTTATTGCATCTTCGCACATATTATTTTTAGAAGAAATTTCAATATCATATATTTCTATACCAAAAAAAGTAACACATCCTGTTAAGAGGTTAGAGTCCTGACGAAAGTTATCTTCAACTTCATCTTTATTTCCTACGATATTTATATTCCAACTTTTTAAAACACCCGTGCCGTGTATAAAGATTTTACTTTTTTTACCAAGCTTAATATCGACTAACTTATTTTTAGAGTCTATGAAGATTTTGGAACTAGCACCCATATTTTTTATAAAAACATTTTTATCAATCGATACCTCTTTAGTTTCTTGAGATGAATTGCCTATGGTTTTTTTTGAGCCTAGAAAATAATAACTTACATCATCAACTACCAAAGGACTATCTATTTTTGCAATTTCTATGTTTTTTTGTACGCATTTATCTAAGTTTGAGGTACAAAACTCGAAGAATTTATTATCAAAATTATAAAAATAAAAACCAATAGCACTGTTAAGAGCATTATTTAAATAGTTCATTTTAAAATTACTAATATGTTGATTCGTAAATGTATTGTCTTTACTTGATATTTTTGAAATATTTTCTAGATTTTCAATGAACTTATTAAATACATTTTCAATATATTCATCATTTATGTTTATATTTTTCTGTTCTAGATCTAATTTAATATCTTTTGATTCAAAATCTATATCACGAAGTAATTTTATAGCTCCCTCCGCAAAATTATTGATACAAATAAATTTTTCATATTGATTTAGTAATTCTTCATCACATTTCTTAATGTACAAATCTCTATTTTCTATCTGAGAATCTATGTCATAATATATCGGGATTAACTCATTTCTTAATTTGTCATAGTAAAACTTTCTATTATGAATAGCTAAACCATGATGTCCATCAAAAGCAAGAATGGCAGTGTCAAATTTTTGGAGTTTGGGGTTTTCGATATTATCGTATATCAAATAAGATCCTTCTGATTGGAAAATAATTTTGTTATATTCATCCAAAGATTCAATACCTATTTGTTTATTGTAAGGAGTGCGATTAACCCAGTTGGTATTTAAAAGTTTTGCAAATAAAACTGGTTTATTTTCATTTAACAATTGTCTATTTTCCCAAAAAAAATCTTCAGAAGTTTCAAGTAATGCAGACTCCCTCAGCTGTTTGTGTTCAATCATTTCTTTAACTATTTTCTCTTGGAAAATGTACTCTATTTTTTCTTGATTATTTAATGAAACGTTCACTTTGTAGGTCCTAGGTGTCAGAAATCCTAACTTATTCATAATTGATGTAGCAACTAACTCAATATCATTATTTCTTGTTTCTGGTAAAAAAAGTTTAAATTTTACAATATTTCCAATGTTGCCATTTTTTAAATGAACATCGAGAGATGCTGCAAGATTCGTTTTACGAATATGATCTTGGTGATCTCCAGAAATTCGTATTTCTGAAGGGAAAGAGCAAAAAGACCCATCTTCGTAATATACTTTTACTTCAGCTTTAAATCTTTTTTTTCTACTTTCATATATGTAATCAACATCTTTAATTACCGACAATAAATTTTCATACCAAGATGCTTTATTAATAAAGTTGATATCCATATTCGATACACGGTATAGTGTGTTTGTGCTTAATTGAGAATAGGAAATTCCATTACATAATGGATCAATCGCATCAGAAACCAATTCAGAATTAATATCAAAATTTGTGTGGTTGTCATATTTAATGGCTTCTTCGGACGAAGATAAATTGGCAAATACAAAAAATCCTAGCAATAATGAAATAAATAATATTTTTTTATTTTTAGTCTGTTGGTTTATCAATGCTAAAATTTACAATTTTAGTTTCTTCTATGCTTTCTAAAATTGTATTAATATCCTCGATACTTTCAAATCCTAAACTATAAGAAAATGTTTTTGAATCGTATGACTTATGAATAAGATTTTCATTTATATCTAAATTATTTTCGCTAGACGTTAGTTCAACTCTGAGGTAGACATTGGATCTTTTTTCATCTTCAATATTTAAATTAAGTCGTTTTCCAATCAATTTGTATATTTCTGTTGAAATTGAAACGAAAACAAAAAATATAGTTAAATTAACTGCAAGATTTGGATTAACATTTGTCACAATACCGATAGTTATCAAATAAAAATAAATTACTAATTCTAGAGGATTTTTTATTGGAGTTCTAAATCGAACTATTGATAAGGCTCCGACCATGCCAAGTGAGAGTGCAATATTATTCGAAATAGCTGATGTTATCACGAATCCTGTAACTGGTAACAAGGAAAAAACAAGTATTTGATTATTGCCTGTAGCGAAATAATCTATATTTATAAATGTAAGCAAAAACTTAGAAAAAAGACCTAATAAAGCTGCCAAAAGACACAATTGAAAAAATGAAATATCAAAAATATAATCAAAACCAAAAATTCTATAAATCATATTAAAGTAACCTAAACATACAAATATTCTACAGGTTTAATCAACGGTTTTCCAAAGATGTAAACAAGCAATTGTTTTATAAGGTGACCATACCTCTGCAAATTTATCGTATTCACTCCAATCACTTCCATGCTTGACCATTTTATAATTATTCATTGCTAATCTTAATCCAGCATCTTTAGATGAAAATACATTTAATTTTCCTATACAAAAAATTTCAAACATATTTACAGACCATGGGCCTATCCCAAATACCGACAATAATTTTTGATCTAAATCGTGATCATTCAAGGCCGTAAGGTTTTTTAATTCCTTACTTAAAAAGAGCTCAGAAAGTTCTTTTATGGTTTTTGCTTTATTTTTGCTTAAACCTAAATTTTTTATTTCTTCAACAGAAATATTTTCAAAATGCTTTTCATGTAAAATTGACGTTGCAAAGTTGTCCTTTATTTTAACAAATATTGACTTTGCTGCTGATGTAGAAATAAATTGTGAAATAACGATTTCAACAAGTGTGTCAAATTGATTTTTTTTATTTGGCTTAAATACAATATGACCGTTTGAATCAATTATCTTTTTTAATTTATAATCTTTGTTTCTTAGATATTCTTCTTTTTTAGAAAATTTCATATATTGTATTCAATGCAATTTAAATTTTACTGAATAATCTGTTCCATTTTTATCATTTGGCTGATCTAAACTTATAGGTAATTCATTTGTCATGCTATATTCTGAAGTTAAATTTCTGTTTCTATTTTTTGAAAAACTTAGTTCAATTACTGTTGGAATATCATTTGATATGGACCCAAAGTTGTTTATATGGGTATGTATAAGCAACAAGTTTGATTTTTTTATAAATTTTTCAATTTTATCTAAGTTTTTATCAACATTATGAAATTCTATATTCAAGCCAACTAAGTTATCGGTGAGTTCGTGAAGATATTGAAGAATATCATATTCACTACCTTCAATATCAATACTTAAAAAAACATTTTCATGTGAATTTGAAACAATATCTTTAAATTCTATAAATTCAGGTTTATAGCCATAGTTTTTTTCAAATTCGCTAAATGTTCTGGTCTCTTTACCTACAAATTTTTCAGTATGTTTATATTGACTTGATAGATTAAATCTAAAAAAAATACAAAAATCTAGGGTAACTTTTAGTCTCTGATATAACCTTTGTAAATTTAATTTATTTGGATTTTTAAGAAAATTTTTAAGCCTTGTCTTGCAACTCTTGCGAAAATACTTAAAACCAGTCGATCCGTCATAAGTTTTTAATTTAATTTTTTTATTAATTTTTGAAAATTCTTTTTCAAAAGTCCAATCAAAACTTACTCCAAGAGAAATTAGATTCTCTGCATCAACAACATCTTGTCTTCGAACAATATAACCACCATCATTTTGTTTGCCGATTCGAATTAAGTCATCAAATTTTATAGGATTCAAAAAACTTGGTAGATATATTAATTTTTCCATGTTGTAGCCTATTACAGTATTGAACTGCCTGCCTTACATTTTACAAAAATAGACTAAACTTATAGCCTTTTCTCATTTTACATAATTCAATATATTTATTGTTTATAATTATCGGCTTTATGTCTTAAAGTTTTAAAAATACAAAAACCTTTATGATTGTATTTACAAATAATTATTTATGAATAGATAACTATGGTTTTTTAAAAGATTTAACTAAGAAATTATCAACAAAGTGATCTGAAATTTTTTCAGCACCAAAATATCCAAAATGAATATGATCGATATAAAAATAATATGAATCACTGAAGTATTCGCATAGATTAGGTGAGCAAAATATATCTATAGGATTAATTACGTGTAAATTATCGGTGTCTTCTTTTAAGAGTAATTTTTCAACTTTTGATTTTTCTTTAATGGCAAATTGTTGATTGGTTTCGGGGTACATGTTGTTAATTTGTTTGTACATTCTTACATTTACTCCTGGACCAGGAAAAGTACCATAGAAAAACACAATATTATTTTTTGATAATAAATTAACAGTCTCTAAAAGATTTTTATCAAAATCATCATTATTTTCAAACGGCAAGTACTGACCTCCGAGAATAATTATTGAATTTGTAATACCTAATAACTCATTGTATTTACTACTACCTTCATAAAATTCACAATAGTTAATCAATAAGGGACATCCTCCTCGAGTAAATTCGATAATTTTATATGCTTCTAATTCTTTATTTTCAACAAAACCACTTACGATTGAAGACATTACGGAGTCGCCAATAATATATATTTTTTTATCACTTTCATTAAAAGAACATGATTGAGTAATTGAGTCTCTGTTTATGCATTGGATTCCATTTTCTGAAATGTAATTTGTTCCAGAGATGAAGCTTAATTTACTCTCACTGTTAAAAGTTTTTAGATTTTTATCTCTAAACTCATATCCATTTGTATTTAAACTTAAAACAATCAAAAAAATAGTTATTGAAAATATATAAAAAACATTTTTAAAATTACTTAGTTTGAATTCTTTAGTAGTCCGATATTTATTTTCTATAAATAAAAAATTGAAATAGGAAACAATATAGATGATAAGAAACATAGTTAATACATTGAAAAAATTTGTTATGTGAAAATTTAAATTTATAGGATGTTCAGAATAAATATTATAGTTCCTTATAGATGCGAGTATTGGTTGGTGAAAAAGATACAATGAATACGAAATATTTCCGGTAAAAAGAATAAATGAAAATAATAAATTTTTTCTTTTTGCAAAATTTATTTCATTTGAAAGTAAAAAAAAGAATATTGAAAGAACAATTGCTGTTTTTATATTTTTTGAACCAAAATCAAATTTATAAGTTATAAAAATTAATAGTAAAAATTGAAATAATATGAAATAACTTAAATTATTTACAAAGAATGTTTTTTTTCTTTTTGATTGATGAACAAACATTGCTAATACTCCAAATAAAAATTGTGAGGCACGGGTAAAAGGACTATAAAAGATAAAATTTTCGAAAGTAAAAAAAAGTTTTTTAAATATAGAAATTTCTGCATATATTTGATTCCAATAAAATGCCAGAGAAATCAAAGTAAAAAGCAAAAATATAGATATCTTTTTTTTGATTGAGAATTTAGAAACTACTAATGCAACTATTGGAAAGATAATATAAAACTGTTCTTCAACAGATAAACTCCATAAATTTATAATAAAATTTCTTGATGCAGATATATTAAAATAATCCAATATTTGTGAAAAATATACATTTGATAGAAAAAATATTGAATAAATATTTCCTTTAGTTGTTTGAATTATAAATTCGTGGTCCAAAAAAAAGTAAATTAATATTTGAACAAATAAGATAAATGAAATCAAAGATGGGAAAATTCTTCTAAATCTTTGAAAGTAAAAATCTTTAATGCTGAACTGATTCTCATCTAATTTTGAAAAAACCAAATTTGATATTACAAACCCTGATATTAGAAAAAATATATCTACACCTAAATATCCATAATTGAATATATTTGAATCAAAGTGATACAGCAATACAGAAGTGACTGCAATACCTCTATAAAACTGAATATCGTTTCTTTGAGTGATTTTGCTTACTTTATATTTACTATTCATATTTAAATAATAAACAATTAAAATATTCTGAGTAAAACCAAACTCTCAATCTATTTTTTTTGTGATGTTTTAAAACAGCTTCAAAAAATCTACTTATAATTTCTCTAAAACAAGTGCATAATTATGATATAAAATTTTGTACATTTTTGGATTACTTTTTAAATAATCAATAATGAGCCTCCCTTTACCAGGAACATAGTTAAATTGATTTATTTCAGTAACCGAAAATTTCTCAAAAGTATCTGGAGTATCATCAATTGAAATAATTGTTCCACTACTAATTTTTTCATTAAGTAGTAGAAATTCTTGGAGACCGTGTTTTTCAGATGGAATTGGATTTTTAATATCTAGATCAAAACTGTCTAAATATATAATGTCAAGATCTTTAATATCAGAAGCTTTCATTTTTTTAATAAAATTTAACGAGTCATCAACATGGAATTTAACTTGTTTAGATTCCAAAAATTTATAATTGTCTTTGATTTTATGGTTTAGATCTACAGTATTGAAAGTTCCGCCAAATAGAATTACATAACTTGCAAAAAGAATGGAGCTTCCTGAACCATGAGTTCCTGAACTACCTGTTTCTAATATATTTAAGTTTTTTTTTGAAAAGTGAGTAAGAAGCAATTCAAACATATCTCTATTTATGTGATTTTTTTCACCTAGTTTTTGAAAGTGAAAGTCTATAAGCTCTTTGGATGAGTTGATTTTGTTTAAGTTTCTAAATAAATAATTTTTAGAAACTCTTCTTTTTTGTTTTCTGAAATTTTCAAGTTTTTTGGAATATCTAACAAAATAATCAAGATAGTTCCTAAGACTCAGATATTTAAACTTCATTTGTTATTAAAGCAGAACCGAACTGCTGGCTCCTTGTTTTAATTATATTTTTTAAAAATTCCAATTGAAACTACTTAAAGAATTTTTAAGTATTGTAATAAACGATAGATTATAAAAAGTATTATCCAAAAGATGATTATTGCAGATATTATTGTTAAAGGATCAGTATCTTTGGGAACATAAGTAAAAACCGTAGCAGCACCAAACAAACCAAAAGTGATAAATTGGATAAGCATAGTTTTTTTATCCTTATCTGGTTTATTGCTAAAAAATTCGGTTATAAAATTTATAAAATGCATTTTATGTTCAACCACATAACTAAATTATATATAAGAATTTTAAAACTTAAGCAATTGTAAATAAATCACAATGATAAAACCTAACTGACCCAGTTTTGAGCCAGAATATGTATTGTTGTACAAAATCTCAGTGGCCAGAGGCAGAATCGAACTGCCGACCCCTTGTTTTTCAGATATGGGCTAACCTTTTGACCTTAGTTTATTTTACATTAACTTACTTTAAATTTCGCTAGTT
>ENA-OSEY01001187-OSEY01001187.1-marine-metagenome-genome-assembly--contig:-NODE-1187-length-18418-cov-3.138542_pt1 | contig 18418 bp, 17 predicted proteins | sample MGYA00248465_ERZ534230 | MGnify/ENA primary metagenome ERZ534230 (study PRJEB26409, sample SAMN06344110) | marine metagenome | isolation source: Sea water from surface | place: Atlantic Ocean:Southern...
GATTCTGCAACTTCGGGCATGAATGCACTTCGTACAGAAAGACATTCAGGAAGCGATCAGAAAAGGTACCTAGACGTTAGTAATCGGATGGAAATTCTATGATTTGATAATGTATATAAATACCTAATTTGTGAATTATTCTTCTTTACTTTTAAGCATTTGTTCCAAATAAAGAGAGGACTTCAAAGTCATGATTTCTTCTTCGACTTTTCCTTTATTTTTGGACTGCAAAGCTTTTGCAATCATGTATGCGTAGTCAGTAAAAATCATCTGCTGCTCAGAAGATTTCAGGTCAATCTCATCAGCAAATTCTTCTTTTATCAAACCAATGGCTTCTTCAAAAAAGGGTCGAAATTCTTCTCCCTGACTATGAACAATCCTTGACATGGTTTTGACGAATTCTGCTTCTTCCATGGTCAGAATGTGTTCAATCTTCCTGAAGATTCAAAATCGGTTTTCAAACGTTTTATTTCTACATCCAGAATCATTTGGTATTGCTCATTGTATATCATGAAACACACAAAACATTATTTTTGGTCACCGGATTTGAGTAGGAATCAGGAGTATTGCACGATCGGACGATCCGAAACAGATGATTCAGAATCCAGAAAGCTTTTTATGGTATCAATAACATCTTCCTGCTTGACCAAAGATTTCATCATATGGTTGTCAAGCATTCTCCCAATCATAAAAAGTGGTGATTCGTTTTTCCAAAGCGGTAAGTGGGTGAGGATGACCTCAAACTCGGATTCGACGATAATCGACTTATCATGACCCCCAAATTGACTTACCAGATCGGCATCTAACAAATCCCTAGCCATTTCAACCATACAATCATTCACCATTTGGTTCTGACTCACGTTATGCTTCATAAGTCTTTTTTTATGAAATCAGAAAAAATAAATATTATGTCATTGCTGAACTTTAAGGTTAAGAAGCATCGAAAGTAATGACTCTTGTTTGGGCGGCTTCCAGTTGCTGTAGTTTGTCAGTCCAGATCAGATTTCCGTTCATGATCATTCCACTTATGATGAAAATATAAGCTCCAATGATCAGTCCCCATATTCTTGCTGCATAACCCATTTGGTTCCTTTTAATTGAGTATTAGATGATATGCCAATCTTTACTTTCTGAAATCCTATTTAGATCATTAGTGAATCAAAGAATCATGACCTAAAAAAGATAAATGGGTGTGTTATCGGGAATCAGGAAAGGGCCACTCTCAGCCCGAAAATGGCCCTGACCATAGAGTCGAGAGAAACAGGAAATGTCCTGGAACTCTCATGGAGAAATGATCCGATGATAAATCACTAATCGGAACATCTGCGGAGGTTATAAAGCCACCTACCGCTAGGCTTTTTGAAAGATCTAAAAAATGTTGCAAGGAGATGAGGAAGGCGTGGTGAAGGCAATCACACACCTTCCTCCAGAAGCAGGGACGATGGGAGGAGACCCTGCTTCAATACTTTAGTTGCATGTTTCTGATGACGTAAGATTTCAGTTTAAGTGTATATATCTATACAATTTGTTAGTGATACTTTGGTCTGCAGATCTATTGCTATAAATAAAGTGGTAAGTTACTTAAATTAAACGTAGAAACTGATGGACTGGATCAATGAAAATTTTTTGAGTCGTGGTTATTGATTTTCAAACTTGGATTACCTTTGCAATCGCCTCGGAATTCATTCTGCTGATTCCCGGGCCGACGATCCTGCTTGTGGTCGCGTACTCCCTTTCCCATGGAAAAACTGCAACTTTTCCCCTGGTGACCGGAGTGGGTTTGGGAGATTTCACCGCGATGGTCTTTTCGTTCACGGGCCTGGGACTATTGCTGAATCAGGCTTCTGAACTGTTTACTTTGTTTAAATGGGTTGGAGCCCTCTACCTGATCTACCTGGGAATCCAGCTTTGGAGGATGCCTGTTGAATCAACGGATTGGAGTGATGATACACCCATGTCCCAAAGCCCCTCGAGAATGCTGTGGCATGCATGGATCACCACCGCGCTCAACCCGAAAAGCATTGTTTTTTTCCTGGCCTTTCTGCCTCAGTTTATCAATCCCGAATCAGATTTTCTGATTCAGGTCAGCGTTCTCGGCACCACTTTCTGGGTGCTTGCAGTGATCAATGCCCTGGGGTATGCGTGGCTCGCCAGTCGGCTCAGTCAGAAGCTTCGCAACCCTATTTTCAAACAGGGTCTGAACCGTGTGGGAGGGAGCCTGCTTGCAGGAGCAGGAGGTCTTTCCCTGATCACAAAAAGCTGAATTCAACGGATTCATCAAAGTTCCTATTTTACGCTACTAACCAATTTCCAATCGATCATTGAAACGCGATGCTTGCTTTTTTTGATGACCAACAACTTGAACATGCTCCGGGTTTCTTTCTCTCGAGCGGATCCCGACGTCCCAATCCGGAAGTTGCGGAAAGGGCCACGGTTTTGAAGGAAATCCTGATCCAGCATGGGCACGAGTTGAAAACCCCGAAATCCCATGGGATGGAACCGGTTGCCGCCATTCACACCCCGGCTTATCTGCATTTTCTGGAAAACATCTACCAGCGCTGGCAGCAGATCGAGGGAGCTTCCGAGGAAGTCATTGCCAATGTCCACCCCAATCGTTATTCATCAGCCTATCCTGATTCGGCAGTGGGACAGGCCGGCTGGCACATGGCGGATACCGCATGCCCGGTGGGCCCGAAAACCTGGGCTTCGGCTTTGGCCAGTGCCAACACCGCGATTGAGGCGGCGCAGAATGTGTTGGATGGAATAGGATCGGTTTACGCACTTTGCCGCCCTCCCGGGCACCATGCCTTTGCGGATATGGCAGGGGGATTCTGTTATCTCAACAACTCCGCGATTGCCGCGCAGCGACTTCGTCAGGGCTATAAACGGATAGCCATCCTTGATGTTGATGTGCATCACGGAAACGGGACCCAGGGGATTTTTTACCGTCGGGATGATGTCTTCACCGTTTCGCTGCACGCGGACCCGGTAAGGTTTTACCCCTTTTTCTGGGGGCACCGCCATGAAAGAGGAGAATCCGCCGGAGCAGGCTTCAACCTGAATTGTCCCCTGGAACGGGGAACTTCCGACGAGGATTACCTGCAAACATTGGAGGACGCTTTATCCCGGATCGACTCCTTCTGCCCCGAAGCCATGGTGGTTGCACTCGGACTGGATGCCTTCCAGGGAGACCCGCTGGCGGGACTTTCCATCACTACGGAGGGATTCCAAAAAATCGGCCGAGCCATCGCTGCTTTGAAACTCCCTTCCGTCCTTGTCCAGGAAGGGGGTTACCTCTGCAGGGAACTCGGAGAAAACCTGATTGCTTTTATAGACGGGTTCGAAAAAAGTTAAAGGAAATTATTTTTCTAATTAATATTTTGAAAAAATCCAAAATTTTAATTGAAAATAAGTATTTGATAATTATAAAAACCATCCATTTTATTTTACTATCTGAACCACGGTTTGGCCCATTTTGGGGAAGGCACGGTAGACGGGTTCTTTCTTGTAGAGGACATCGACCTTGCAGGCCGGACTGGATCCATGTTTTACGGCACGTTCACGGATGTCGGTAAGGATTTTCTTGGTTCGGTCCTTGTTCGCTTTGTACTGGTTGTAGGTGGAGACATTGATGTAAATCTGTGCAGAGCAACTGGATCCCAGAGTGATCTGGGCCGAAACCTGGAGCAGGTTCGGGTAAGCCTCCATGACCTCATCCGTGAATTTCTTGGCAGGAGTATTGTCACTCACGTCTTTCGGTTTGGCGAAATCCATGGTTTTTTTCGGTTTCTTTTTCGGTTCCGGTTTAAGCGCGTCTTCGAAAACCTCGGTGTAAGTGTTGAGGATCGCAATCACGATTCCAATCACCACCACCAATCCTCCCCCTGCTGCCAGGATCAGCATCAGTTTCGAGGAATCTTTTTTCTGATTTTTGGGGTCGGAAGCCATCAAAAAACTTAGCTATCAGGATCTAATTTAAATATCAGAAATGATTTTGTTTAAAGTTTGACTGGGACGCATCGCTTCGGAAGCTTTTTGGTCATCGGGCATAAAATAGCCTCCAATGTCGACTGGGTCACCCTGGGCGGCATCCAGTTCTTCCAGGATTTTGTTTTCATTAACCGAGAGTTCTCCGGCTATGCTGGAAAAGCGGGATTGAAGCTCAGGGTCTGCTTCCTGTTCGGCAAGGGCCTGGGCCCAGTAAAGGGCGAAATAGAAGTGGCTGCCGCGGTTATCGAGTTCATGGACCTTGCGTGATGGTGAGCGGCGGTTTTCAAGGTATTGACCAACGGCCTGGTCCACGGTTTCGGAGAAAATGGATGCAGCAGTATTCTCATGAACAGAAGCCAGGTGTTCGAAGGAAACCCCCAATGCCAACATTTCACCGAGTGAATCCCAGCGCAGGTGTCCTTCTTCCAGGAACTGCTGCACGTGCTTTGGTGCGGACCCTCCGGCACCGGTTTCAAAAAGTCCACCTCCTTTCATCAGTGGTACAATGGAGAGCATCCGGGCACTGGTCCCGAGTTCAAGGATGGGGAAGAGGTCGGTTAGGTAGTCCCGGAGCACATTACCGGTGGCCGAAATGGTGTCCTCTCCTCTTCGAATGCGCTCAAGACTGAAACGCATGGCTTCCACCGGAGCGAGGATTCGCAGGTCGAGCCCCTCAGTGTTTTCCTCTTCCAGGCAACTGCTGACTTTTTCAATGAGGCAGGCGTGGTGCTGCCGCTCTGGGTCGAGCCAGAACACTGCGGGGGAACCGGTTTCACGGGCCCGTTTTACTGCCAGTTTGACCCAGTCTTGGATTGGAGCATCCCTGACCTGGCACATCCTGAAGACATCTCCCTTTTCAACGTTCTGTTCCAGCATTGAATTTCCGGATTCGTCTACCAGCCGGATGGTTCCTATTCCGGGAGCGAAAAAGGTTTTGTCATGGGATCCATACTCTTCGGCCTTTTGTGCCATCAACCCGACATTAGCAACGTTGCCCATGGTTGAGGGGTCATAGGCTCCGTTTTTCTGGCAGTCTTCGATGACTTCCTGGTACATGGTTGCATAGCAACGGTCCGGGATCAGAGCCAACGTGTCTTGAAGTGTGCCATCAGGCCCCCACATTTTACCCCCGTCACGGATCACCACCGGCATCGAGGCGTCGATGATGACGTTGTTTGGCACATGCAGGTTGGTGATTCCTTTATCCGAATCGACCATCGCCAGTTTAGGACGATTCTGGTAAATGCCCTCGATGTCCTGCTTGATCTGATCCTGTTGTTCTTGGGGAAGATTTTGGATTTTCGCGTTTACATCCCCCAAACCGTTGTTGGGATTGATTCCGAGTTCCTCAAACAACTCCGAGTGCTTTTCAAACAATTCACTGTAGTAAATGGAAACCGCATGGCCGAAAAGTACTGGATCGGAAACCTTCATCATGGTCGCCTTCAAATGAAGCGATAACAGAACCTGATCTTTTTGGCATTGCTCGATTTCATCACTGTAAAATTGACGCAGTTTTCGGACATTCATGACCGAAGTGTCAATCACTTCACCGCGAGTGAGCTCGACTTTTTCCTTGAGGACCGTGACCGATCCGTTCGGATCGACAAACTCAATCCGGACCCCTTGTGTATCACCGATCACGGCAGACTTTTCACTTCCGTAAAAATCTCCCTCTTCCATGTGTGCAACACGGGTTTTTGAATCAGGATCCCAGGCTTTAAGACGGGGTGGATGTTGCTGGGCGTATCGTTTTACCGAGTTTGCCGCCCTGCGGTCGGAGTTGCCTTCCCTCAGTACCGGGTTGACGGCACTGCCCAAGACTTTGGCATAACGGGATTTTACAGAATGATCTTCCTCCGTTTGCGGATTTTCAGGATAGTCCGGAAGGGCGTAGCCCTTGTCCTGAAGTTCGCGGATGGCATCCTTGAGCTGTGGCACGGAAGCACTGATGTTGGGGAGTTTGATGATGTTCGCTTCAGGAGACTGGGTCAGTTTCCCGAGTTCCGCAAGATGGTCCGAAATCTGTTGTTCAGGTTTTAATTTTTCGGGAAAGGTCGAAAGGATCCTGCCTGCAAGGGAGATGTCCCGGGTTTCCAGTTCAATCCCGGAACCTCGGGTGAAGGCCTGGATAATCGGTAGCAGAGAGTAGGTGGCTAATGCCGGCGCTTCGTCAATTTTGGTGTAGATGATTTTGCTCATGGAACTTTTCCGTTTTCCTGATGGTTCACATATTTAGGCTTATTTGAATCTCCTCCTCTACAGATTAGAAGATGGATAAAACTGTTTCCAGGCATCTTTGATAGGCTTTCAGCCAGAGAATGAATAAAACTGGAATTCGATGGATTATTGGTCGGTAAAATAACTCAGAAAGATCACCGTAAAGATCCTTTATTTTCCGAAACAATCTTGTTTAAACGAGATGTGACTTACAGGAATCAGGATCGAGTCCCTTTCAAGGTTGGTTCACAATGGGAACAATCAATTTTTCCAGCGGAAGCATTTAGGGCGGGTGCCGTTGATGTCACTGCAACCGCCTCAGGGGAAGGAGGTGTCGAGGGTTTGCAGATACCCTTTTAACCTCAACATTTCCGTCTCCTTTCGGCGCAGGCAAAAGTGAAAGCCGTTGACCCGGATTTCGACAGGATCCCCCAGCGGGGCCTTACGGACTTCATGAAAAGGGACGTCTCGGACGAGCCCCATCGCCAGCAATTTGCTCCGATGAGATGTGCTTCCCTCGGTGAATCCCACCACGTTACCAGTATCACCGGATTGAAGGTTTGAGAATCTCGTCTCCATTTGTCTGTCTTTTGAGTTAAAATGCTAATGATGAAGCGTGTTGAAACATTCTATTTCCGAAACATTGTTTTATAAATTGGTAGTAAAAGGCACATGGTAATTTATTTTTTTAGCATTGCTTTATGAAGTATTCCGTTTGTGTTGGTGAAGGAAGAGGAGAAAAATGAAAGGGTTCAAACAACCTTCGCTTCTTGATCTGGGCGAACCGAAAATTGATTTGGATTTTCCCGGAATCGGACGTATTGATCTAGGTGAAGGAGCCTGGGTGGAACACCTTCCGAACTGGCTCAAGGGGCATCAAGACCTGTTTGAAACCCTGCGTGAAACGACAGGCTGGCGAAGGCAGGAACGGCAGATGTACGATCAGGTGATCGAGGTTCCACGACTTATCGCCAAACTTCCGGATGATGGTCCGGGAGATCCTTTGGTCGATGCCATGGGGGAATCGCTTTCAAAACGTTACGGGGTAAAATTCGACAGCATCATGCTGGCCTACTACCGGGATGGAAATGACAGTGTGGCCTGGCATGGGGATAAGCTGAAAAACAAGGTTGATGCTCACGTTGCCACGGTTTCCACGGGCTCTCCCAGGGCCTTCCGCATCCGCTTGCTTTCCGGAGGACCTTCCCGTGACTTTTCCCTGGGCTGGGGGGATTTGCTGGTGATGGGAGGAACTTGTCAGAAGACCTGTGAACACACCGTTCCCAAGTTGAGCAACGCCGAACCGCGGATCAGCATAATTTTTCGTCATCATTACCAACTTTTGCTTTGAAGAGGAGAGATGAATGAGATTCAGGAAAACCCCGGGAGCTTGGAAAAACTTAAGCCGGGGTTTGATCAATTGCGGGAAGCACAACTGGCAGATCCTATGCCCGGATTGGAAACCCGCCGGGATCGTTTGCAGAGGCTGCTGAAGGGTCTCGAGGAACGCGAGGAAGCCTTCACCCAGGCAATTTCAAAGGATTTCGGACAGCGATCCGCTTTTGAAACGGCCAACTACGACATCACCGTCACCCTGGCTGACATCAAATATCAAATCCGCAATCTGGCGCGCTGGATGCGGATCCGGAAGCGTTCGGTCCCGCTTCACCTGATGCCCGGAAGAGCCAGGATTGTGCCTCAACCGCTGGGGGTAGTGGGGGTGATTTCTCCCTGGAATTTTCCGGTTTTCCTTAGCCTCTCTCCTGTTGCGGGCGCCATTGCAGCAGGCAACCGGGTGATGCTCAAACCCAGCGAATGGACACCGAAAACCTCGACACTTCTCGCGGAATTGGCATCGGAAGCTTTTGAACCGGATGAATTCGCGGTTTTTGAAGGAGGAATCGAGACCGGCAGGGCCTTTTCGGAATTGCCCTTTGACCACCTGCTCTTCACCGGTTCCACCAGGGTTGCTAAAGAAGTTTCAAACTCGGCAGCGAAAAACCTGACGCCGCTGACCCTGGAACTCGGAGGTAAGTCCCCCGCCCTGGTCTGCCCCGGTGCGAACCTGAAAAGGGCTGCGGAACGGATTGTTTTCGGAAAACTGGCAAACGCCGGACAGATCTGTATTGCTCCGGACTATGTTTTTGTGGAACGGGCAAAGTTTCATGATTTCATCGAAATGCTCCAAACCTACATCAAAAAAGCTTATCCCCGTTTGAACAACAATCCGGATTACACTTCGATCATTTCGGCGGATCATTTTTCACGTTTGAACCGGATGATCGAGGAAGCCAGGGAGGACGGAGCGGAAATCATCAGCATCAACCCGGATGGGGAAGCCCTCGAACCCTCCGCAAGAAAGATTCCGCCGACCCTGATCCTGCGTCCGAATCCGACGCTCGGCGTGATGCAGGAGGAGATTTTCGGACCCATTCTGCCTGTCCTGAGTTATGAAAAAATTGAGGAAGCGATCGAATTTGTCCAACACAGGGCCAGACCCCTGGCGTTATATCTTTTTACGGAAAAAGCCAGGGAACGGGAAAGGATCCTGCGGGAAACCGTTTCCGGCGGGGTTGCGGTTAATGAGGTGCTCTTCCACTGTGTCTGCGAGACCCTGCCTTTCGGAGGGGTGGGTGCATCAGGCATGGGTTCTTATCATGGACAGGCAGGATTCGACACCTTCAGTCACCTCAAACCCGTCTTCATCCAGCCGAGATTCAATTTCAATTTCTTTCTGGTGCCTCCCATTACACCGATGAAAAGGCTGTTTGCAAAAATTTTCAGGAAGTTAGTCTGAAGACCTGAGAATCAATTCGGCAGGGACACTTCCGAAGAAAGATCGCCGGACTGAACATGCCAGAGGTCGGCATAGATGCCGTTCAATTCGAGCAGATCGTCATGGTGTCCTTCTTCCACCACTTTACCCTGATCGAGGACGAGGATCCTGTCCGCGTTGCGGATAGTGGAAAGCCGGTGGGCAATGATGAGCGCGGACTTCCCGATGGTGATAGGAAGCAGGCTTTCCTGGATCGCACGTTCGGTTTCTGAATCCACCGAACTGGTTGCCTCGTCAAAGACCATCACCGGAGCATCCTTGAGCACCGCCCTGGCGATGCTCAGCCTTTGCCGCTGACCTCCGGAAAGCCGGATCCCGCGTTCCCCGATCAGGGTTTCATATCCATCGGGGAGACTTTCGACGAATTCATCAAACTGCGCTGAACGGGAGGCTTCGATGATCCTTTCCTTTTCAGTGTGGGGATCGGCATAGGCGATGTTTTCTGCGATCGTTCCATGAAAGAGGTAGACATCCTGGCTGACGAGGGCGATGTTTTCCCGGATCTCCCTCAGCTTGAGCTGTTTCAGATCGATTCCATCGAAGGTGACCCTTCCCTGGACCGGGTCGTAAAGCCGCAGCAGCATTTTGATCAGGGTCGATTTGCCTGCACCCGTGGCTCCAGCGATTCCGATGGTTTCCCCCTGCGAAAGGGTAAAATCCAAGCCTGATAAAATCGTGTTTCCTCGCCGGTAGTTGAAACGGATTCCTTCAAAACGGATTTCTCCCCGCACGGGCTTGGGTAAAGATTGCGCGTCAGGCGGGTCGATGATCTTGCTTGGTGTCTCGAGCAGACCAAAGGTCCGCCTGGCACTGGCCTTGGCACGCTCGAACTCATCGAGGGTGATCCCCATCCGGGTCAAAGGCCAGAGCATCCTTTGGATCAGCATGGAAAACAGAACCAGTTCCCCGACGGTTAAAATGCCCTTGTCTTCAAGTACCCAGTAACTTCCAAGCAACAACACTCCGCCGAAGCCAATCGCGATCGCCATCCGAATCATTGGGACATAGACCGAACTGAGTCGGATCGCGTGACGGTTAGCCTCCTGGTATTCCCCGGAAGCCGCTTTGACTCGTTGTGACTCGAAACCCTCGGCGGTGAAACTTTTGATCACGAGAATTCCGGCGATGTTGTTCTCCAGGCGGCTGCTGAGACTTCCAACAGCCTCACGCACCCGTTTGTAGCGGGGAGAGATGGTTTTCTGGTAAAATAGACTGCCCCAGAGCACAATCGGAAGGGGGAGGAGACCGACCAGGGCCAATTGCCAGGAGACTCCGAGAAGAACCACCGAGGAGAAGGCAAAAAGAACTCCCAGCTGAAGGATCTCATTGAACCCGGTGTTGAGAAAACGCTCGATCTGGTTCACATCATCATTCAGCATCGCCATGGTTTCACCCATCCTGTGATTTTCAAAGAATTCTATTTCACGGGTTTGGATGTGATTGTAGGCATCCTGTCTCAGGGCATGTTGAACATGCTGGGCGAGGTTCATGAAACCATGCTGATAGGCCCACTCAAAAAGACTTTCGAAACCAAAAATGACCACTCCCAGAACAGCTAAAAAAATGGCCAGGGCCCAGGGGTCTGAGGTTCCCACCGTGTTTGCAATCCATTCCGGCGGCTGGCGCCTGACAGAATCGATCACCCAGCCAACCAGCAAAGGAGGCATCAGGTCCAGGATCTTGTTCAGGATGCTGTTGATACAGGACCAGGTGAACAACTTCTGATAATTTCGGATATAACGAAAAAGGCTGAGGATCGGGTGGTGGCCGGTGTTCATGTTTTCTAAAATGCGGTCTGGTAAGCTAGACAAAATAACATAGACCCTGCATGTCGGCAAAAGTGTCTGCCGGGTATTGATGCATCTGATTCGATGTTAATACGATCAGAAGGACTTGATGAAACGGAGGATCCTTCGGGCTGCTTCCCTGGTAACAGATTCGGACTCACAAAGGCTGATGCGGACCAATCCCCTTCCGCTAACTCCAAATCCGTCGCAGGGCAGGACACTGACTCCCTGTTGGTCAAGAAGTTTCCAGCAGAATTCCCGTGATGAAAGCCCCAGGGATTTTGCATCGAGGATGGCGAACATTCCTCCCCCCTGGGCAAAAAAATTCGCACCTTTCATGAATTCCAGTTCTTCCCGGAAGATCAACCTGTTGCGGTCCAACCTGGATTTCACCTGTTTTGCCGTATCCCGGTCTTTTGCCAAAGCCGTCACCGCCGCATCCTGGATGAAAGGCGGCAGGCCATAGGTCATGCACATGTTGAGGTTGGTCAGGTGCTGAGTCAGTTTTTCCGGTCCGACCATCCAGCCGCATCGCCAGCCGGTCATGCGATGGGATTTGGAGAGGCTGGAAATGGTCACGGTCTGGTCATGGCTTCCAGGAAGGCTGGCAATCGGGGTGAAGCCTTCCGGGGCGATTGCGGAATAGACTTCATCGCTGATGACCCAGATCTTCTTTGCACGACACACTTCCAGGATGGTTCCCAGGGTTTCCGCAGAATAAACGGCACCCGAGGGATTGTTAGGAGAATTGAGCAATACCGCCCGGGTTTTTGGAGTGACCGATTTTTCAATCGCCTGGGGATCTGGCTGAAACCCCATTTCCGCATTGGTTGGAATGGCGACCAGGGTGGCACCTCCCGCAGTTACCGTAGCAGGATAGGTGGCATAATATAGTTCCGGGACGATCACTTCATCACCGTGCTCCAGGAGGCAGAGGCAGACCGAAAAAAGGGCATTCTGGGCCCCCGCAAAAATACCGACATTTTCCAGACTCACTTGTTGGCCGGTATGTTCCCGGTGGTTCATGGCAATCGCCTTGCGGAGATGGTCTTCTCCAATCACCGGGGTGTAGTGATTTCTGCCGCGACGGATGGAATCGACTGCCTCCTGCTGGATGGAGGCAGGAGTTGTCTGGTCCGATTCTTCACCGATGCTGAGCATGATCACGTCTTCACCTTGGGCCAATCGTTTTCTCCCTTCTTCGTGGATGTCCCAGACTTCGGCGCTTTCACCGGCAATGCGTTTGACCAGGGAAGAATACTTCATCATAAAAATTCAGTTGGTGTTTGATGAACCATGAAGACTTTTCCAAGTTTGGATAGTCATATTGTCCTTTGCTTTGAAGCCATGTAAAAGGTGCTTTTCATTTCAGGTTCATATCAAATTGAATTCATCCTCATGCAGGATCATCGATGAGTATTGCGGTACCGTTTCCTGAAGAACTTCCTGAAGGATACCAATGGCTGGGTGGTGAGCCAACTTTTGATCCGGAACGACACCTGTCCCTGGAATCTCCGAGTCAGACCCTTTCCCTGGAAGATCTGGGTTATTCCCCGGAAGAGATCCAGGACAAGGCGACAACCTTTGGTGTTTCAGAACCTTTCAGGATTCTTTCAACGGAAGGTTCGGAGATCATGCTGGAAACAGCACGGAGGCTGAGGACTTATAGCAGGCGAGCAGGAAACCGTATCGAAAACACGGTTCGCGGCGGATGTTACCGATCACGATGGTTGAGGGACCTCTGCATCAGCCAGGATGTGAACGATCTGATGGCTTCCATCTATCAAACCGAAATCTCACCCCACACCATGCCGGTTCACCTGGGGCACCTGAATTATCAGCCCAGCAAACTGGAAGAGGCTGTGGATAAGTGGCATCACGACACCATCCCGCTTGATTATGTGATGATGGTCAGTGATCCAGCAACGCTGAGTGGTGGAGGGTTTGAATATTTCCTGGGAACCAAAATGGAAGCGGAGGAGCTTTCGAAACAAGGGAAAACGCCGCCTCGTGATCGGGTGAAAGCACCAAAATTTCCGGGACCTGGCTATGCGGTGGCACTGCATGGGAATATGGTGGTGCACCGCGGTGCTCCGCTGACAAAGCCGGGAGAACGCATCACCATGGTCAACGCCTACGTCAGCATGGACTGTCTGGTCGATGACCAAAGCCGCGGCAGGGATTTGATCGAAATTGATGACCCAGCGGCCCTTTACACTGAATGGGCAAAGCATGCTTCCTGGAGAACCCAGAATCGGCTCCAGCAGATCATCGATTCCATGGCTTTTGACCAGGAACCGGATCAGGTTCTGGATCAACTCGAATTCGCCGCGAACGATCTCCTCAAGACGATTAATGATATGAAAGCCGGTCCCCGAGAAGCTCAGCATTATGAGCAGTGATCCTCAAGAGAACCATGAGGATATCTTTCATTTCTCAAAAAATAATTCACTTTGAATCCTCAAAAGATTGATTCTCTGGTGAATCACCTGGCACAGGCCAGGCTGGGAGGCGGGCCGACACTGCTTCCTCCCAAAACACTGGATGTTCCGGGCTTGAACGAGGCGTATCAGGTTCAGCAAAAATTGCATGAGTATTTGAGCCCAAGGGGTTTCGGGCCTTTGGTCGGATACAAAATCGGCTGCACGACCAAGGTCATGCAGGAATTCCTTTCCATCGATCACCCCTGCTCAGGAGAAATTTTCGAGTCCACCGTCTTCAATGAAAAGGCAGAGTTGAATTTAAGCGATTTTCATCGAATCGGGGTGGAGTGTGAAATCGCCGCCAGGCTTTCCAGGGATCTCCCGGAAACAGGGACTCCCTATGACCGTGAGAACGTTGCCGATGCCGTCGGTGCCCTGATGGCTGGAATCGAATTGGTTGACGACCGGTATGATGACTATACCGCATTTCCGACTCCGATCCTGGTTGCAGATGATTTTTTCAATTCGGGAGTGGTACTTTCAAAAGAAAAAACGTCGTGGAAATCCCTGGATCTTTTGAAACTTGAAGGAGTGATGCGGATTGATGATGTGGAAGTTGGCCGGGGATCCGGAGCGGATATTCTGGGACATCCGATGGAAGCCCTGGCCTGGCTGGCGAATCACTGCATCTCTCTGGGAGCCCCTCTGAAGAAAGGAAAGTTCATCATGCTCGGAAGTGTGGTGAAAACGGTATTCATTGAACAACCGGCTACAGTCAGTATCCGCTTCGATGAACTCGGTGAAGCTTCGGTCCGGTTTGTTTGAATTTTCAGCGGTTGTTTAAATGCTTGCCTTGGCAGCAGCCAGACGAGCGACGGGCACCAGATGGGGACTGCAGGAAACATAGTCGATACCAATCCGGTGGAAGAACTTGATCGATCGCGGATCACCGCCATGATCCCCGCAGATTCCATATTCCATTTTCTTCTGCACCTTGCGTGACTGTTCGAGTGCCATGCGGATCAGGTTTCCGACTCCCTGCTGATCGAGATGGATGAAGGGATCAAAGGCTAGGATCTGGCGTTCGATGTAATCCGGAAGAAATTTTCCGCTGTCCTCTCTTGAAAATCCAAAAGTCAATTGGGTCAGATCGTGGGTGTCGAAACTCATGAACTGGACCTGAGGAGCAACTGTCCGGGATTGGACACAGGCCCGCGGAACCTCCATCATGGTGCCCAGTTTGTATTGGATGTTTTGACCAAGCCTGAGGAATGTCTGTTTTGCGGTCTGTTCCAGGTTTTGCAAGATCACCTCGAGTTCCCCCGAACTGGTCACCAGCGGGACCATGATTTCCGGTTTCACAATGGTTCCATTTCGTTGTGACTGGATCGCAGCCATCGAGATGGAATCCATCTGCATTGTGCTGATTTCGGGATAAATGATGGAAAGTCTGGATCCCCGAAAGCCCAGCATCGGGTTTTTCTCATGCAGAGCCCCGACCTGTTTCATCAGGGTTTCGGTTTCCCGTCCAAGCCGCCCGGCCAGTTTTTCAATCTCTGATTTTGCTTGGGGAAGGAATTCGCTCAGTGGTGGGTCAAGCAAACGGAGGGTGACCGGCAGGCCGTCCATCACTTTGAAAAGCTGTTTCAGTTCCCGTACCTGGAACGCTGAAAGCTGATTCAGCTTTTCTTGTTTTTCTTCAGGGTTTTGAGCAAAGATCATTTCACGGAACACGTCGATGCTTTCCGGGTTGAAAAAAACATGCTCCGTTCGGCAGAGGCCGATCCCTTCGGCTCCGAAACGGAGTGCTGTTAGGGCTTCCCGCGAGGTTTCTGCATTGGCGCGGATCTTGAAGCGTCGGTATTTGTCCGCCCAGCTCAACAGAGTCAGATAATCCTGATCCTCATGGGCATCGATGGTGGGCACCCGTCCTTCCATCACTTCCCCGCTGCTGCCGTCGAGGGTCAGGAGCCTTCCTTTACGGATCACGCTGCCGTCTTCCAGGATCAACCTTTGTTTCTTTTCATCAACTGATAAACCCTTGCAGCCGACAATACAGGTGCGTCCCATTCCGCGGGCGAGCAAAGCGGCATGTGAAGTCATACCCCCGCTGGTTGTGAGGATTCCCAATGCGGCCTGCATCCCATGAATATCCTCAGGGGTGGTTTCAACCCGGACCAGAATCACCTGATCCCCTTGGTCTTTTGCTTTTTGTGCCTCCTCGGAGGTGAAAACGATTTTCCCGGTGACTGCACCCGGGCTTGCCGGCAAACCGAAGGCGAGCACATTTTTTTCTGCTTGAGGATCGATCATTGGATGCATGAAGAACCTCGCCATCTCCGGGTCCATCCGGCGCAGGGCTTCCTTTTCTGAAATCAGGCCCTCGTTGACGAGGTCCACCGCAATTTTGACAGCGGCCTTGGCGGTTCTTTTTCCGGAACGTGTCTGCAAAAGATAGAGGCGGTTTTCCTGGATGGTGAATTCCAGATCCTGCATGTCCCGGTAATGTTCCTCCAGGGTTTTCTGCAGTTGAAAAAGCTGGTTGTAAAGGATCGGGGATTCCTCCTTGAATTCGTCCAGGCTTCGCGGGGTTCTTCTGCCGGAAGCAATGTCTTCACCCTCAGCATTCATCAGGTACTCACCAAAAAACTCTTTTTCACCGGTTGAAGGGTTTCGTGTGAAGGCAATCCCGCTTCCTGAATTTTGCCCCATGTTGCCGAAGACCATGGCCTGGATGATGACTGCGGTGCCAATACTGTCAGGGATGTCATTCAGCCGCCGGTAGGTTTGGGCACGGGGGTTGTTCCAGGAGGAGAAGACGGCACCAATCGCGTTTTCAAGCTGAGTCCATGGATTGTCAGGAGGCAAATGGATCTTTTTGAAAAGTCCGACGATTTCTTTGAGTTCCCCGACATCCAAATCGGCATGCTCTTCAAGCCCATGCTGCTGACGATAGTCTTTGAGGATTTGCGTGTAGGGATGTATCCCTTTGCCGCCGACTACGGCCCCATACAGTTGCAGGAAGCGGCGGTAGGTGTCATAGGCAAATCGTGGGTTGGCGGTCAACTTCGCCAGTCCTTCGACGATTTCATCGTTGATGCCGAGGTTGAGCAGGGTATCCATCATCCCGGGCATGGAAACCGAAGCCCCGGAACGAACCGAAACGAGCAAAGGATTGACCGGATTGCCGAATTCGGCCCCCTGACGGATTTCCATCTTAAGCAGCGCCGCCTTCACTTCTTCCATCGTTCCCTCGGGAATGCGCTGCCTGAGACGTTGGTACTCGAGGTGGGTCTGGGTGGTGATGATGAAACCAAAAGGCACCGGCATGCCAAGTGAGGTCATTTCGCAGAGATTGGCTCCTTTGTTGCCGAGCAGATCCCTGCGTTTGAGACTACCTTCAGAAAAAAGCCAAACCGGTTTTCGCATGCATGCTCCAGAGTGCCCTGAGAAGGGCTTCATCAAGGGGGGATATGAGTCATCCCCTTTAGGCTCATGCTATCCGAAATCTATGGGCACTCTATTCGTAAACTTACTAGAAGCCTTATATTTCAAGGAGTTAACGGGTGTTGTTGGAATTGCCCCAGATCAGGCAAACCGCTGCGGTCCAACTGAAAGAACTCCCGCCCAGGCCGGATTCTCCAAGGGGATGATAATATTCATAAAACCCCAGTTTCGAGATTAGTTCCAGGGTCTGCATACGAATCTTTCGGCTGAGAGCATCAAAGCCATAGTCACTCAGGCCTTCGCAGATCATCCAGTTGATATGGGGCCAGACCGGGCCTCTCCAGTAGCGCTTTGGCTCGTAACTCGGGTCATGTGGAGCCGTCGAGGGAACCAGAAGAAACTTCTGATCCATCCAGTTCTCCAGGGTCGAAACCATCTTCAAAACCTGTTCATTCCCGGCAAGTCCAGCAAAAAGCGGAAGGAAACACGCCGATGTCGGAACCCGGATCAATTCCCCGGTAAATTCATCCCTGTTGTAAAAATGTTCATGCTGTGGATCCCATAGTTTCGTAAACGCGTTTTGGGTGAGTTCAATCCGGGCTTCCAGTTCCTGACATTCGGAACGCATTCCGAATTGATCCAGCATTGCCTTCAAGTCCAAGTTTGCTCGCTGCAGGATGGAATTCAGCCCGATATCAATCACCCGAAATGGAAAGTCCTGACTGATGGTTCTTGAGTCATAATCTTTGTCCCGAAGTATTTCCACGAGATAGAGGTAACGGTCATATTCTTTTTGCAGGGGACGTTGATGTGCATCAATGAGACTGGTGTCCTGCCTCACGTAAGAAGCATTTTGTGTGGACGGAACTCGGGCAAGGGGTTCATCCCATGCTGGACTGTTGTCCATCCCGCTTTCCCAGGGATGAAGGACGCGAACCAGACCGGTATTTTCAGGGTCTCTTGCCGACCAGAACCAGCGATGCCAGTTCAGAATCTTTTCACAGATCAGTTTTACATCGACGTTTTCGGTTGAGGTCTGTTTTCCAGCTTCCCAGAGTTTACGGACACAGGTGGCCAACACCGGCGGTTGACTGATCCCGGAGGTGGGAGGGTGTTCTACCCCATGAGGGAAGCATGCTTCGGACACATTCCAAACATCAGCATTGGGGAAATAATCAGGGCTATCCTGATGGAAAACGATATGGGGCAACATGCCGTTCGACCACTGTCCCTTGAGCAGCATCCGGATCTCTTTCCATGCCCGGGCTTCATCAAAACTTTGCCAGCCCAAAGCACAGATTGCAGAATCCCAGTTCCACTGGTAGGGATAAAGCCGTTCCGTTGGAACCGTGTAGCCTCCGCGGTCATTCTGCCTGAGGATGTTACGGGCTTGTTCCATCAAGGTTTGAGAATCGAATTGATGTTGTGCTTTCATAGATGAAATGGAAGATAAATTTTTTAGCCTTTCACGGCTCCGGCAGAAAGTCCGGAAACAAGGTATTTTTCAAACCAGAAAAAAAGAACCATGACAGGCACAGTGACCATGACCGCTCCTGCCATCAGGTATTGACGGGGTACTTCTGAACTGTTGAGTGAGACCATTCCCCGGGAGAGGGTAAAGATCTCCGGATCATCCAGGAACATGAAGGCAAAGAGAAACTCGTTCCAGGCGATCATGAATACGTATAAAGCGACTGAAGCGATGGCCGGAAGAC
>ENA-OSEY01001188-OSEY01001188.1-marine-metagenome-genome-assembly--contig:-NODE-1188-length-18405-cov-2.041357_pt1 | contig 18405 bp, 15 predicted proteins | sample MGYA00248465_ERZ534230 | MGnify/ENA primary metagenome ERZ534230 (study PRJEB26409, sample SAMN06344110) | marine metagenome | isolation source: Sea water from surface | place: Atlantic Ocean:Southern...
GTAGAATTGGAGGACTGGCCACATACAATATGTTTGCAGGATATCAGGAATTGGTAGCTAGAATGTTTGGTGGCTTTATTAATTTTAAGTATGACCAACCTACTAGAAGACTACAAATATTCAGACGTCAGAGATCAGCAGAGACAGTGTTGATTGAACAATATAACTTTAGACCAGACTTTATATTATTGCAAGACATTTATGCCAAACCTTGGATAAGAGAATATACATATGCAGTTGCAAAGTTTACATTAGGCGAAGCACGATCAAAGTTTACAACCATTGCTGGGCCACAGGGTGGCGGACAACTTAATGGCGATGCACTTAAGGCAGAGGCCACACAAGAGATGCAAGATCTAATGACACAGATAGGCAACTACGCAGAAGGTGGCACTCCTTTAAGTTTCAGAATCGGTTAGCATGAAACAGTTTTATTTTGTATGGCACGGCGGTGACGGCGGTGACTTCTTGATGCGTTGTATTAATAACATGTTACATGGCGGCGAGGTTCCTGTCAATACCGCCGGCAAAGCTAGGTTTTTCCCTGCAGATAATTTTATCATTCCGCTAATAGTAATATCCGAAACATTTAGCTGTTTTTCAGGATCGCTGATAACGGTATCATTTACTCTAACCCCCCCGTTTGCGATCAAGCGTCGGCCTTCACCATTAGATTGGATCAGCGCCAATTTTCGCATTGCTTCAATCACCCAGACACCATCTTCTAGATCATTTTTATTGATAATGATAAATGGCAGATCTTGCCCTATAGAGCCCTCTTCAAAAGTCTTCCGCGCTGACTCAGCAACCGAATTTGCTGCATCTCTACCATGGCAAAGTTGAGTAACTTCATGCGCTAGTATTTTCTTAGCCTCATTCAGTTCATTACCTTTTAATGCGCTTAACCTAGCAATTTCATCCAAAGGAAGTTCTGTGAAGAGCTTCAAAAACCGATCCACATCTTCATCTTCGGTATTCCGCCAATACTGCCAAAAGTCATAGGGGCTTAGTCTGTCGGAATTTAACCATATAGCCCCTTGCGCTGATTTTCCCATTTTTGCACCAGAAGCAGTTGTCACTAAGGGTGTTGTGAGTCCAAAAACAGATTTTTGATCTACTCTCCGAGCTAACTCCACGCCGTTTACAATATTGCCCCATTGATCTGACCCACCCATTTGTAAGGAGCAATCAAATCGGCGGCTCAGCTCGAGGAAATCGTATGCTTGAAGGATCATGTAATTGAACTCTAAAAATGATAAAGGCTGTTCTCTATCTAAGCGAAGTTTAACGCTATCAAAGGAAAGCATACGATTTACCGAAAAGTGCCTGCCGTAATCCCTCAGAAATTGTACATACTCCAAACCGGATAACCACTCATCGTTATCACACATAATTGCATCCGACGGCCCGTCTCCAAAGTTTAGGTATTTTTCAAAAACAGTTTTAATGCCTTGTTTGTTCTTTTCGATCTCATTGTCATTTAATAACTGGCGCGCATCGTCTTTTCCCGATGGGTCTCCTACCTTTGTCGTCCCACCTCCCATCAAAACAATAGGACGATGGCCGCATTTTTGAAAATATCTGAGCATCATTATTTGAACTAAACTGCCCACATGCAGACTGTCCGCTGTACAATCGAATCCTATATACGCGACCATATTTTTCTCAGACAAAAGCGCGTCTAGACTTTTCCAATCAGTTACCTGATGAATAAAGTTCCTCTCACTCATGACCCTCAAAAAGGAAGACGTGTACTCGGACATGTTCAAAATGCCTTAATATGGATTAACTTTTTACAAACGGATGTAGCATAAGGTTTAACTTCACTCAACATCACTATCATATAAAGACTGGTAGGATCATTGACGTATATGTTTTTAATGATTACCAAAAAATATGAGCAGGAAAATATGGAATTCTATCGGGTTAATGAGTGGCACTTCTATGGACGGCATAGATGCGGCCTTAATAAAGACAGACGGATATCAGGTACTTGAAGAAGGACCTTTTCTAACGTTGCCTTACAAAACGGCTTTCAGAAAACTTTTGGAAAATTTGATCGCAGGAAAAGGCGATTTAAATAAGGTGGAGAATAAGCTCACTCTGGAACACGCAAAAGCTGTTTCTACACTAATTGAGAATTTTAATGTGGCGATTTCAGAAGTTGATTTGATAGGTTTTCATGGACATACCATCTCTCATAATCCTGACGAACAGCATACTTTACAAATTGGAAACGGAAGACTATTGGCTTCAGCCACTGGGGTTGATGTTGTGAATGACCTTAGGTCATCTGATGTAAAGGCGGGGGGGCAGGGAGCACCCTTAGCCCCCATCTATCATAAGGCCCTAATGAATTCACAAGATCTACCCGCGATTATTCTTAATATAGGTGGTGTAGCCAACATCACATGGGTTGATACTCTAGATGAAAATCTTATAGGTTTTGACACGGGTCCGGGTAATGCGCTGATCGATGATTGGATTAAGAAAAAAACGGGCCGTCATTATGACAATAATGGCTTTCTAGCGTCACAGGGACAGGTACACGAAAGCATCTTAACTGAGTTATTAGCACATCCATACTTTTCCACCTCAAGCCCTAAATCACTAGACAGAAATTTTTTCAAAAATTTAACGGAAACAGCAATTGCTAACTTATCAGTTGAAGATGGAGCCGCTACGCTTTCTGCATTTACTATTAAATCTATAACAAATGCTATTAATAAACTGTCAAAACCCTTTAAAAAATGCATTGTGGCTGGCGGCGGTCGTCATAATGCGTCCCTTATGTCGGGCTTGAAAGAAAGTTTCCCAGATCAATTAATTTCGTCAAATGATGTAGGCTGGTCAGGTGACGCGATTGAAGCACAAGCATTTGCTTTTCTGGCGGTTAGATCTCGACTGAATCTACCCATCAGTTTTCCCGGCACAACAGGTGTGAGCAAGCCTCAAACCGGCGGTGTTTTCCACCCTAAGAACTAGTTCTTATTTAAACGTTTATTGCACTTAACAATAAACCTAGTTTACTGTTCTTTCGAATTAGATAGATTAATATAAGGAAGAGCTATGAGCGGCCATCCATTTAATACAGATCTTGATAAAAATGATGCGAATTACGTCCCTCTATCACCGCTTTCTTTTTTGAAGAGATCGGCTTCAGCTTTCCCCAATAGAACCTCCCTAATATACGGCAATCAAAAATTTACATGGCGCGAGACACAAAGAAGATGCTTCCGCTTAGCTTCAGCGCTTAAAAAGCGGGGGATAAAAAAGGGAGATACAGTTTCTATCTTGGCTCCAAACGTGCCCCCTGCTTTTGAGGTGACATTTGGCGTCCCCATGACAGGAGCGGTACTGAATGCTTTAAATACACGTCTCGATTCCCAATCCATATCATTTATCCTAGAACACGCTGAGACAAAAGTCCTTATTAGTGACACTGAATATGCACCGATCATCAGCGAAGCTTTGAAGCAAGTTGACCACGATATTTTAGTGATAGACTATCAAGATCCTGAGACTAGCGAGGGCGAGAAAATAGGATCCATAGAATACGAAGAGTTTCTAAACGAGGGTGAAGCCGTTCTCTCTCTATTGCCTCCTGATAGCGAGTGGGATGCAATAAGCCTTAACTACACTTCGGGAACTACAGGAAACCCAAAAGGTGTCGTCTACCACCACAGAGGTGCATATTTAAATGCTATTGCAAATAGCTGTGTATGGGGCATGAAAAAACATCCTATATACCTATGGACACTACCTATGTTTCATTGCAACGGATGGTGTTTCCCTTGGACAATAACCATGCTTGGTGGCACACACGTTTGTTTACGTCGGGTAGAACCCGAAGCAATTTTTCAGTCGATAAATGAGCACAGAGTTACACATATGTGCGGGGCACCGATCGTAATGAACATGTTGGTAAATTCAGATACTAATTCCCGCCCATCCTGGGATCATAAGCTATCCATGATGACTGCTGGAGCACCGCCGCCAGCTGCTGTGATAGAAAAAATGGAAGCATTGGGCATTGTTGTTACCCATGTCTATGGGCTTACCGAAGTATATGGGCCGGTGACAATTTGCGAATGGCAAGAGGAATGGGACACTTTACCCGCGACTGACCAAGCCAACTTAAAGGCACAGCAAGGTGTCCGCTATCCCGTACTGGAAGGCCTAATGGTTGCAAATCCTGACACAATGGAAAAAGTTCCCTCAGATGGAAGTTCAATGGGTGAAGTATTCATGCGTGGCAATGTTGTTATGAAGGGCTACCTCAAAGATGAAGAAGCTACAAAAGCAGCATTTCGCGGGGGATGGTTTGCCACCGGTGACCTGGGAGTTGTCCATCCTACTGGCTATATTGAACTTAAAGATCGTTCAAAAGATATCATCATCTCAGGAGGCGAAAATATAAGTACTATTGAAGTAGAATCTGTTCTTTTTAGGCACCCCGATGTTATAGAAGCTGCAGTAGTTGCAAAATCAAGCGAAAAATGGGGGGAAACACCCTGCGCATTTGTGACACTGCACTCAGGCGCGAAAACATCCGAAGCTGACTTGATATCGTTTTGCCGCGATAATTTAGCACATTTTAAAGCGCCGACCAGCGTGGTATTTGGCGAATTACCTAAGACGTCCACCGGAAAAATACAAAAATTTTTACTTAGGGAAAGAGCTGAAAATCTGTAGAAGCTTGCAAAAACTTATAGCAGCCCACGTGCAGCTAAGTTTTTCATCAGAGCACCGGCACCAAATTCCCACGGCTCGATATTTTCACTCAACTCCACCTCATTAACTAATGCGCCTAAAGTTGGTGTTGAAATCTGAACAAGGTCTCCCACCTTATGAGTGAAACCACCTCCAATTTTGTCACGGTCTTCACTAGGCGCAAATAATGTTCCTGTCATCAGGCAAAATCCGTCAGGATATTGATGATGTCTACCCATTGTTTCATCAACAAGGTCTGCGACGTCTCTGCTTATTTTTGACATTGAACTTCGCCCATGTAGCGTAAATTGGTCCAACCCTCTCACCGTCAATGAAAGCTCCGCCATTCTTACATCATCGAGTGAAAAATTCTCATCAAAAAGTCTAATAAACGGCCCAATGGCTGCTGACGCATTATTATCCTTTGCTTTACCTAATAGTAAGGCACTCCGGCCTTCGATATCCCGCAAATTGACGTCATTGCCTAGTGTCGCACCCAGTATTTTTCCTCTAGCATTCACGGCCAGTGTGATTTCGGGTTCGGGATTATTCCATTCTGATTTTTCGAGAATACCAATTTGAGCTCCTATACCCATAACTGACATAGGCTGCGCTTTCGTAAAAACTTCTGCATCAGGTCCTATTCCTACTTCTAGGTACTGTGACCACATGTCTTTTTTAATTAAAACTTCTTTGAGTTGCTCAGCTTCAGATGAACCGGGAATTATACTTTCTAGATCTAGACCTATAACTTTTTGGATGTCATTGCGAATTCCCTGCGCGGCAGATGGGTCGCCCTTTGCCCTCTCTTCTATAACCCTTTCCAGCATACTTTGTGCAAATGTAACACCGCATGCTTTAACTGCTTGTAAATCAACCGGAGCTAATAAATAAGGGTGTTTCTTATCTTGCGAATGCCAAACCGAATTTTCTAATAGCGAATCTATAACGCCAATTTTGGTTCCGTTAAGATCGTCCATTTTACTTTCAATGCTTTCGGTATTTAATAGTTCTGACATTGTAGGAAAAGTATCTGAAATATCTACAACGTCAGCGCCGCGAATTATCACTGGCGACGGACCAGGGTGATCACCCGGCACCCAGGCTCTTCCAACAAGTATGGCTCTCTCTGCATCTTCTGGCAGACAATCTTCGGGTCTTAACTTCAAAGCGATAACTACTCCTTAAGATTAAATAGAGGCTAAAGTAGAAGGTACGCGTATATATTAATCTGAAATACACTTTTGATGCTGTTCACCAAGGCCCTCTATCTCAAGCCGCATTTCGTCTCCAGCTTTGAGGAAAACAGGGTCAGGTTTTACCCCTAAGCCAACTCCCGGAGGGGTCCCCGTTGATACAATATCGCCAGGATACAATGTGAAGAATTGGGATAAATAATGAACCAGAAATTTAACCCCAAATATCATCGTACTCGTGCTGCCATTCTGATACGTCTTCCCGTTAACAACTGTGGTCATTTTAAGATTTTGGGGGTCTGGTATTTCATCTTTAGTTACAAGCCACGGTCCGGTAGGCCCAAAAGTGTCGCAGCTTTTCCCCTTTGTCCATTGGCCCGATCTCTCAGCTTGAAAAGCTCTTTCTGAGACGTCATTAACAATACAATATCCAGCTACATGCTCCATAGCATTATCTTCAGTTACGTATTTGGCTGTTTTTCCTATTACGAATCCTAGTTCAACCTCCCAGTCGGTCTTCTCGGAAGTTTTTGGTATGCGTACATCGTCATTAGGCCCGCATATTGCAGAGTTTACTTTCATAAATATTATAGGTTCTGGCGGCGGTGTGGCTCCTGTTTCTGCAGCATGGTCCGAATAGTTAAGGCCAATACAAATCATTTTGCCGACATTACCTACACAGGCTCCTATACGAGTATTAGCGGATACGACTGGTAACGCCGACAAATCCTGGTTCTCGAGCATGTTAAAAGTGCGATCGTTTATCGTACTTGGATTTATATCCTGAATTATAGAAGATAAATCCCTTATCTGACCCTCGGAATCAAGTATCCCAGGTTTTTCAGAACCTAACTCACCAAAGCGTAGTAACTTCATAAATTGTCACTCCTATTTATCTTACCCAAAACCCTGTATAACAATGATTTCTCGTTTGTTACAGTCTCACTAGCTCGGCTCTTAGTGTCAAGAAAGGTTTAAAAGAATAATTCAAATAAACGATTCAAATTTAAAACTTACTCTAAATCTTTTTTTAAGGGGTAGATGTCTTGATTGATGAAGCAATTGGCATTGGTTGCGACTGGGGCACGACAAGTTTTAGAGCATATTTACTAGGCAGAGATGCTCAGATAATTGAGAAAATTGAGGCTCAAAAAGGAATCATGTCGATTAAAGACGGTGATTTTGAAAAAGTATTTGAGGAAATTGTTGGAACATGGATGGATTTATATCCAACCTGTCCAATTGTCTTATCTGGAATGATAGGAAGTCGCCAGGGTTGGTTAGAGGCTCCGTATATAGAATGCCCTGCGCAGCTTAATCAGCTTGCAAAAAAACTTACGGTTATCAATTTGTTTAGGAAGAGAAAAGTTTTTCTAGTTCCAGGACTTACCTTTAAAGATGAAGAAGGTATTCCTGACGTGATGCGAGGAGAAGAAATCCAAATATTAGGTTCATCCTCCACTGTCGATCAAAAAGAGCAACTTATTTGCCTACCTGGAAGTCATAGCAAGTGGGTCAGGGTTTCTTGCGGTAATGTAATAGCATTTTCCACTTATATGACGGGTGAAACGTATGAAGCAGTGCGCAAAAATACTATTCTCAGTAAAACCTTAGAGCCAGACGCTTGGAGCGAAGAAGCTTTCATGAGCGGCGTTCAATATTCTAAGAGAAATAAAAATATCCTTTCTCAACTTTTTCACGTGCGTACTCAGATACTCTTCCATGAATTATCTTCTGACGAATCAACTTCGTTCATCTCCGGCCTTTTAATCGGACATGAATTAAAATCAGCACTGCAAAACTCTCATGGTCTCAAAATTCACCTTATCGGTGATATGGCTCTAACTAAAATCTATGGTGATGCTATCAGTGAATTTGGTAAAACAGCAATACAAGTAGACACAGATATAGTTACCGCTGGTTACTACGCATTATTAAAACAAATAGCAGAGCATGTTGAATGACACAGAGCCTTATTTCATACTTACAAAAAAAGCCACTTGTGGCGATCCTGCGCGGCGTCCAATCCAATGAAATAATAAGTATAGCAAGAGTTCTTGTTGACAGTGGCTTTAGTATAATTGAAGTTCCGTTAAATTCCCCTGATCCGCTGGCTAGCATTACAAACTTGTCCAATGAATTTGGAGAAAAAATATTGATTGGAGCAGGAACAGTTCTGCAAAAAACTGATGTTCTAGACATAAAAAACGCTGGCGCCAAATTAGCAGTGGCACCGAATGCAAACCCAGAAGTAATCACAGCTGCAAAGGATGGAGGATTAATTACGATACCAGGTATTGCTACTCCAACAGAAGCTTTCACTGCGATAGGTCTAGGCGCAGATGCACTTAAACTTTTTCCAGCTGAAAGTGCACCTCCTGAAGTTTTAAAAGCCTTTAAAGCTGTTCTACCCAAACCTTTTCCCGTGCTTCCTGTAGGTGGTATAACACCGGAAAAGATTGAACCATATATACAAGCAGGAGCGTCTGGATTTGGCCTAGGGTCTGCGTTGTACAAGCCGGGTTCATCAGCCAAAGAGGTTCATGAAAAGGCTGAAAAATTTAACCACGCCCTTAAAGAAGTAAGCTTTGCATCTAGTTGCTAGCTTTACCAAAGCTGGGCTTGAAGAGGCTTAGCTAAAAGAAAAAAATAGATTTATTAAAAGTTGCTATTTTATTTTTTCGAAAACCTACTAAATACAGGTAGTATGCCAAGTTGAAATCATCTTAAAATCCAGCGTCGATGATCTTTCTTATTTCAATGTGCATTCAACTAGCCGCTAGACAAGAATACTAGCTAAGATTTTATTTTAAGGAAATTGTTTATGGCCAATGACGACAATATCACTTTAGTGGGAGACGTAATAGAGAAAGCTCTAAAATGTGGTGCAGACGCAGCTGATGTTGTCTACTTCCAGAACAACTCTTTATCAGTTGCCCAAAGGTTAGGTAAACCAGAAGCGATAGATCGTTCTGAGGCAAAAGACCTAGGTTTGCGTGTTTTTATTGGAGCAAGAAACGCCAGCATTTCAACAACCGACCTTAAAGGCAGCACACTAGATCAGGTTATTGAACGGGTAATATCAATGGCCAAAGAATCGCCTGAAGATAAATATGCTGGAATCGCACCCAACGATTTAATCGCAAAAGAGTTCCAAAATATAGAAACGTTTGACCCCACAGAACCCTCGCCTTCAGAATTAACGGAACGCGCAGGCTTGGCAGAGGAGGCTGCGCTCGCTGTTAATGGCATCAATAACTCAGAGGGAGCTGAAGCATCATGGTCTCAAACGACTGTGGCACTAGGAATCAGCAATGGGTTTATGGGATCTTACAAAAAAAGTAGCCACAGTGTCAGTGCAGTTGTACTCGCAGGCGAAGGGCAGAACATGGAAAGAGACTATGACTATTCTTCATGCTGTTTTGCCGAAGACTTAGAAGACCCCAGCGTTGTGGGTAAAACTGCTGGAGAAAGAGCCGTAAAGAAGCTTAACCCCAAAAGACCCGCTAGTGCAGATATTCCCGTTATTTATAGCCCAAGAGTTAGCAGCAGCTTAATAGGCCACTTAGCCAACGCTTTAAACGGAAACTCTATCGCTCGTGGAACTAGCTTTTTAAAAGACTCGTTGGAACAGCAAATTTTCTCACCCGGCATTAGAATTATCGACGACCCTCATCGACCGAGAGGCCTGAGATCTAAACCATTCGATGCGGAAGGTTTAAACACTTGTAAAACATGGATTGTGGAAGATGGCCGCATTAACTCCTGGTTTTTAGACCTTGCTACAGCTCGACAGCTTGATGCGACCTCAACAGGCCACGCGGCTCGGTCCACGGCCGGCAACCCCAGCCCAGCCCCAAGCAATCTGTATATGAAAGCAGGGACGACGACACCGGACATGTTAATGAGTGATATCAAAACGGGCTTATACGTGACGGAGTTAATGGGCATGAGTGTAAATATGGTTACTGGGGACTACAGCAGGGGAGCTGGTGGTTTCTGGATTGAAAATGGAGTTTGCACTCATCCCGTTAGTGATGTTACCGTTGCAGGCAACTTAAAAGATATGTTTAAAAATCTAGAACCAGGTAATGATCTTGAATTTAAACGAGGGACTGACGCGCCAACTATTCGAGTGGATGGCATGACAGTTGCCGGGCCTGGAAATTGATAGAAATTTATCCTAATTTTTTAATAAAATTCGCACATAATTCTGCTGATAGGATATAAGGTTCGTAAGATTACTGCCGCACTGTTCAAATTGGGAGATAGCCACTTTGGATTCCCAGAATAAAGAGCCGAAACGAGCCAATACTCTTGTTCTTGTCAGTCGACTTTTTAAGGATTATGTAAAACACCAGCTAGGTTGGCTCGCTTTTGCCTTACTTCTGATGGTAGTTGTCGCGGCGACAACTGCATCTCTGGCGTTTTTAATGGAAACGATTCTAGATGACGTTTTCACAGCGCGAGATAAAACTAGCCTTTACATTGCAGCAACCACGGTTATGGGTCTATTTCTACTAAAGGGTTTAGCGACCTATGGCCAAACCGTCATAATGAGTTTGGTCGGGCAACGTATTTTAGCTGATATCCAAAAGCGAATGTTTAGCCACCTTACATATGCTGATTTATCTTTCTTCCAAAGCCGCTCCAGTGGAGAACTTATAGCGCACTTTATTAATGATGTAGAGAAAATGCGGGGTACAGTCGCGGGCGTTATTACCGCAATTGGACGTGATAGTTTAACATTAATTTTTTTAATCGGAGTAATGTTTTATCAAGATTGGCTTCTCACTCTAGCATCCTTCTTTGCCTTTCCCACCGCTATTTTGCCGCTTGTAAAAATCGGTAAGAAGATCCGAAAAGTTTCCGCCAATACACAAGAAGAGATCGGGCAATTTACTGTTATTCTCAACGAAGTCTTTAGAGATATACGGCACGTCAAATCCTATTGCATGGAGAAATATGAACAAACACGCACTAACGTTCTAATAGATAAAATATTCAAGTTGGTTTTTAAAGCTGCGCGCACAAAAGCTGCCGCCTATCCAATAATGGAGACTTTGGGAGGGACAGCTATAGTTATCGTTATCTGTTATGGCGGATGGCAAGTTATAGAAGGAGACAGAACAACCGGAACATTTTTTTCATTTGTAACGGCTCTTTTGCTTGCATACGACCCAGTAAAAAAACTTGTTAATCTAAACGCCCAATTGCAGGAAGGGCTCGCTGCGAGTGAGAGAATCTTTGGTGTATTAGACATCAAACCTAAAATCGTTGACAGGAGCGATGCTATACAACTTAAAGAAGTGACTGGCGAGATTTTGATTGAAAACCTTTACTTTTCCTATAATGGCACGCCCCCAATTTTAAGCAATTTATCGATGCAAATACCAGCTGGACAAACGATTGCCCTGGTCGGACATTCCGGGTCTGGAAAGAGCACACTTCTAAATTTAATAACAAGGTTTTTTGCCCCTTCATCCGGCCTTATTTTACTTGATGATACAGACATTCAAACAGTGACACTCTCATCACTACGCCAAAACTTCGCCATCGTCAGTCAAGATGTTTCTCTCTTTAATGAAACGATAAAAGCAAATATTTGTTACGGGAACCCCGAAGCCTCTGACGAGAAAATTGTAGAAGCTGCCAAAAATGCAGCTGCACATGAATTTATAACTCAATTACCAAATGGATATGAAACCGAAGTTGGGGAAAACGGTGTAAAACTCTCGGGTGGACAAAGACAACGCATAGTTATTGCCCGCGCAATGTTAAAGGATGCACCGATTCTTTTATTGGATGAAGCAACGTCAGCACTAGATTCTGAATCCGAAAAATCCATTCAGGTTGCACTGCAGAAACTTATGCATAACCGGACAACAATTGTCATTGCACATCGTCTTTCAACCATACAATCCGCTGACATGATCTATGTACTCGATGAAGGCAAGGTGGCTGAATTTGGAAAACATGCGGAACTTTTAAAACGTAACGGCGTCTACGCAAACCTCTATAAAATCCAGTTTTCTGGAGCAAACGACGATAATAACCTTAAAATTTCTGCTGAAGAAATGACTTCCAACTAATGTGGAAATATATCCGAAAAAACGAAACATGGCAGAAAGTTGCTAGTTGGATTATCGCATGCCTCATCCGTTTTCTCGCGTTTTCAGTGAAATGGAAAATGATTATTCCGCCAACAACACAGTGCATATTCGACTCAGGCAAACCAATTATTTTGCTTTTTTGGCATAATCGAATTTTATCTATGCCTGCTGGTTGGGATGTATCAAGACGCATTACGCTTCTAAGATCGGCACATAGGGATGGGCTACTGATTGGCCGCGCAATTTCGTTTTTAGGGTACAAGACCGTTGCTGGTTCTTCAAATAAAGGTGGGGCTATAGGCTTGAGAAAACTTTTGAAGGAATTGCAAAAGGGGCGATCCATTGGGATAACTCCTGACGGTCCTAGAGGCCCAAGAATGAGAATGACTGCTGGAGCCATAGCCGCGGCACGCTTAGGAGGAGCCCCTATCATTCCAGTGGCTTGGAACACAAAACATCGAAAGTTACTAGGAACTTGGGACAGAATGATACTGGCAAGACCTTTTTCGGAAGGTATTTTCATTTATGGTGAACCTATAGAAATTCCAAAAAAGTTAACCGATAAGCAAATAGAAAAATATCGGATAAATGTTGAAAAAAAACTTAATGAACTTTGCCAAGCAACAGAAGATGAATATGGACACACCATAATCGAGCCTGCACGATCTAATCTTCGTGAACAGCGAGTGTTGGAAAAATGATACTGTTTCTGTACAAGGCAATAATGACGGCCGCACTTCCACTTATTGAATTAATTCTCTTGCTGCGCGTCAAAAAGAATAAGGAAGATTTTTCGCGTTTAAATGAACGCAGAGGAATTAGCCTAACGCCGCGGCCAGACGGCAGATTGATATGGCTCCACGCATCAAGCGTCGGAGAAAGCATGGCAGCATTGTCCTTGATCAATCGGCTACTTGAAACAGAAAAAGAAGGAAAAGTGTTAGTCACTACAGGTACGCTGACATCTGCTAAATTAATGGCTGAGCGGCTCCCTGATAGGGCATGTCACCAATTCACACCAATAGATCGGCCTAAATTTGTAAAAAGATTTTTCAAGCATTGGAAGCCAAATTTACTGTTGGTGATGGAATCTGAATTTTGGCCAATCCAAATTGAAGCTGCTAAACAATTTGGAATTCGTATAATCGCAGTAAACGCGAGGTTATCTCAAAACTCTTTTTCTAGATGGCGAACAGCATCTTTTTTAAGCCCTACAGTTTTTCAAAGCCTAGATCTAGTGCTCGCGACTAATAAACAACAAGGAGATCGATTCACGAGGTTAGGGTCCAGAAACGTCATTGTATGCGGGAACCTCAAGCGTTCCGCGCCAAGGCTAATGGTCGACTTAAAAATTGCCCAGAATTTATCAGAGCAAATTGCTAACCGCCCTGTTTGGGTAGCCGCAAGTACACACATCGGTGAAGATGTTCCCATTATGGAAGTGACACGTAGGTTACTCGGTAAGTTTCCAAATTTGCTGACAATCATTGTTCCTAGACACCCTAACCGAGGTAAGAATATAGCCAAGCTTGCGTCTAAAAATGACTTAAAAGTTAAGTGTCGGTCGCAAGAAAAAGAAATCTCACCAGAAACACAGCTTTATATAGCTGATACATTTGGAGAAATGGGATTATTTTTTCAGCTCTCAGATATAGTCTTTGTAGCAGGCTCTTTAGTACCTGTTGGAGGCCACAACCCTATTGAACCAGCTCACTTCGACTGTGCAATCATATTTGGCAACTTGATGTCTAAAAACCAGGAAGTTGCCGACGAAATGCTTGCTAATAACGCCGCAATCAAGGTTAACAACAAGTTGGAATTATTTGGTGCATTAAAGAACCTACTCAAAGACCCTAAGGAAACCAATAGGTTGGCGAAAAATGCTCAAGAGTATGTTAAAAATGGCCATGAGGTATTGGACGTTGTTTCAAAAAAGATCACAGCCTTGACAAATGTTTGACCCAAAAGTGCTCGCAAATGAGAACACCTAATCACTGGCAAAATAATAATTTAGTTAGCCGACTTCTAATGCCGCTTGGGTGGATCTATTTTCAGCTAAGTCTATGGAGGCACAAAATTGCACGCAGCTTTGATATTGGTGTGCCTGTAATTTGCGTAGGCAATATTGTTGCTGGGGGTGCTGGGAAAACACCTACAGCTATGTATCTTGGAAAATTACTTTCTAAACGTTTTAAGATAGCATTCCTAACCCGTGGATATGGGGGCGCCTTCAGTGGTCCTATCAAGGTGGATCCACACAAGCATACTTTTCAAGACGTAGGAGACGAGGCACTTTTATTGTCCAAGATAGCTCCAACCTGGGTATCTAAAAATCGTTTAGATGGTGGGCTTGCAGCAAAAATGGACGGTGCACAAATAATATTGATGGACGACGGGTTTCAGAATCCGTCAATAGCAAAGACGTTCTCATTTTTAGTTTTCGATGGCCCTTATGGTTTAGGAAATAATCAACTCATACCATCCGGTCCACTTCGCGAAACTTTAGGTCGTGGAATATCACGGGCAGACGCCGTCGTTATAATTGGGGAAGATTTGCACGATCTTCAATCAAAGATTCCGGAGAATATACCTCTGTTTTCAGTTACAACGTCACCTATTATCTCAAAAAAACTTAAAGCCGCGAAAAGCGTGATTGGTTTTGCAGGTATTGGTCGACCTAGAAAATTTCTTGAGACGTTAAAAACCTTAAATGTCGACATTCAGGATTTTGTCCCTTTTCCAGACCATCACAAATTCAGAAATAGCGAGATAGAAGACTTAATTAGAAAGGCTTCAGAAACGGGTGCCCAACTCGTTACAACGACAAAGGACTTTGTTAGGCTACCTCCAAATACCATAAATTCTATTACAGCTATGGATATCGAATTGAATTGGGCCAATCAAAACCAAATAAAAGCCCTACTTGAGCAAGTCTTAGATAACTCAAATGCGTAGGCGTTTCCCTCCACATTGGAAAAAACGATTTTTCACCTGGCCTATTTCAGGCGTTATGACATGGTTTCTTTACTATTTGATGCTTATCCTGCCAATTGACCTAGGGTCAGCTATTGTGGGCAAGCTTTTTCGCTTTTTGGGACCGCAACTACCTATTAACAAGAGAGCTAAAACTCACTTACAATCTTGCTTCCCTCATTGGAACGCAATTGAGCTAGAAGCAAATATCAGAGACATGTGGGAAAATCTAGGTAGAACGACAGCAGAGTTTCCACACATTCAAAAACTTGATGTTAGTGGTAATGATAAACGCGTTGAGGTAATCGGTGTTGAACATATTCATTCTCTTCGTGACGATGGCCTACCAGGCATAGTTTTTTCAGCGCATCTTGGAAATTGGGAGCTACTTCCGATGTTAGCTCAACCGAATGGCCTTGATATGCACTTTGTATATCGAGAATTAAACGCCCCGTTGGCTGAAAAAGTTTTGCGGCGGCATTACAACAAGCTTCGCGAACGATTAATCTCCAAAGGCCGGGAAGGCGCAATACAAATGGCACGAGTTCTGAGACAGGGTGGGCACTTAGCTATAATGGTCGATCAGAAATTGAATGAAGGATTAGAAATTCCATTTTTTGGTCAGCCTGCTAAAACGTCTACCGCACTTGCCTCCTTTGCCTTACGACACAAATGCCCCATCGTGCCAGCTCGCGTTGAACGTCTATCGGGAGCTAATTTTCGTGTAATTTTCTACCCAGCGTTGGAGTTACCAAATAGCGGCATACAGGATGCCGATATAAAAGAACTAATGATACGGGTGAATAAACAAATCGAAAATTGGGTGCGAGATACGCCAAGCCAATGGCTTTGGTTACACCGGCGATGGGGAAAATGATATTATTTTTTTTTGGAAACTAATAGAGCTGGATCTATACGTTTTTGAAACAAATTAACACGCCAATCTAAATGCGGACCAGTTGACCTTCCTGTTGAGCCCACCAAACCTAGAACATCGGACTGCACTACTAGATCCCCCTTCTTAACTAATATTTTTTTCAGGTGAAGGAATGCTGATGTGAGCCCATGCCCATGGTCTAGAATTACCGTCCCCCCCGAAAAATATAGGTCTGCCTCTGCAAGAACAACAATACCGTCAGCAGGTGCAACGACTTTTGCTCCACTTGGCGCAGCAATATCAATGCCAAAATGTGGTTGCCTTGGCTGACCGTTTAATATTCTTTGTGAGCCATATACACCCGAAATCCGGCCTTCGGCAGGCATTATAAAACCGGATCTGAAAAAAACTTCGTCCCGATCAAACAATCTCACTTTTTTTATTTTTTTATTTTCTTCTCTAATACGACTTAAAATATGACTTGGCGGTGAAACGAATTTTTTGGGGAGGCCATCAATTCGTTGGATCTTAAATTTCCGCTGTTTAATTTTTAAGTTTCTTTTTTGGGTGCTACCCTCGAGATCACGAATAATCAATTCTGAATCAGTTTTCGCATCTCTTGAAAAACCTAGCAAAAAATAACCCTCAGAAGATACTCTAATCGGTTTACCATCGAGGGTAATCTCAAAACCCGGCTTTGTCTCACCAAAAACTATACCCCCTTGTGTTAAATCACCATTCAAAATTGTATCCGCAACAACCGGACCACAAAGAGTAAGTAGAGTGATTACGATAAAATAAAACATTTAAAAAAGAGTATTTTGTTTACTGGTACTTTTTTTTGGCACGCTCTGTTTTTCACCAAAACTTTTGATCACTTTAACATTCGAGACCCCATCCTTGAACTGAATTTGGAGTGCTTGCCCAGGCTTGGCTGATCCCGCAGAAAGTATCGGTTTACTGGTTTCATCACGGACTAACGCAAAACCTTTTTCTAATGTACGCTGAAACGAGCTAGCTTCGAGCAGTCTATCTAATCCCGATATCGCCTTTTCTTTATCTAAAAGTAACCTATCAATTATTTCTTCCTGTTTGACACAGAGGCGTTCTAGTTCGATTTTTAGATTGTCGATAATTTGTCTAACGGCATTTATTTTTAATCTACCTGCAATAGTACTTTTCCTAAACTCCGCATTTTCAATAACAACTTTTCCAGCATTTTCATGCCGTTTAATGAGGCTGTCCAGCACATCTGATTTTCTCATAATTTGAAAATCCGGAGAAACCAGGCGAGTTGAAAAGCTACCTACATTTACTGATAGGTCTTTGAGGATCAAATTAATTGCTTTTTCTAATCGTTGATCCAAATAGTCCAATTGCTGACTTCTATTGTCAATAATCACGGTGGGGTCACCAAGCGCTCTAGAAAGCCCGGCTAACTGAAGACTATACCCCTCTATGCTCCGGTCCATGGCTAAAACCATCCGCCGTCCACACTCACTTAATTCAGCGACCAGCTCCATCCTTACAGGAACTGCCATTTCGGCTGCTGCCGTGGGTGTCGGTGCTCTAAGATCCGCGGCAAAATCAATTAGTGTTGTATCCGTTTCATGTCCAACCGCCGATATAACAGGTATAGAACTCTCCGCAACGGCACGCACTACCACTTCTTCATTAAAGCACCAAAGATCTTCAAGACTGCCGCCACCACGGGCGACTATTAGCAAATCCGGACGTTGGAGCGCACCATTCCGAGGTAGTTTGTTGAGACCATTGATCGCTTGAGCGATCTCCTGAGCAGCGCTTGCCCCCTGCACCGCAACAGGACATACAATTACATGAAGAGGGTATCGATCTTTTAATCTATGCAGAATATCTCTGATCACTGCCCCTGTAGGTGACGTGACTACGCCAATAAGTTCTGGATACGGCGGTAATGAGAGCTTTCTATCTTGATCAAATATCCCTTCTTTTAATAACTTTTTCCGTCTTTCCTCCAGAAGCTTAAGTAACGCTCCCTCTCCAGCATGCTCGAGTTCCTCTATTATAATTTGGTATTTAGATCGTCCAGGATAAGTAGTGATTTTGCCAATGCAAATGACTTCTAGACCATCCTCCGGCTCAATCGAAAGCCTCTGTGCAGTTCCTCGCCAACATATACCGTCCAAGACCGCATTTTCATCTTTCAACGTCAGATACAAATGACCCGACGACGCTCGGGTAGGCCTCGATATTTCACCTTTAACCCTAACGCGCTGAAAATTACTTTCAACAGTAAACTTTACTTGATTAGACAATTCACTAACTGTTAATTCTGGCAAATTATCTGTAAAATCTATCGATCTTTTATCCATAGACTTAATCTATTCTACAACGTTGCATTTCGAAAGCATCTGGAGAAAAAAATATGAAAATCCTTGTCGTGGGTTCTGGAGCAAGAGAGCATGCTTTATGTTGGGCAATCGCTCGTTCTCCATTATGCAGAGATTTATATTGTGCGCCTGGCAACGCAGGCATCGAAGCCGAGGCTAAA
>ENA-OSEY01001189-OSEY01001189.1-marine-metagenome-genome-assembly--contig:-NODE-1189-length-18393-cov-2.802577_pt1 | contig 18393 bp, 18 predicted proteins | sample MGYA00248465_ERZ534230 | MGnify/ENA primary metagenome ERZ534230 (study PRJEB26409, sample SAMN06344110) | marine metagenome | isolation source: Sea water from surface | place: Atlantic Ocean:Southern...
GTTAATGTTTCTTTTAAATGCTCAATTGAGTATTAATTATTTATTTTAATAGTGGTAGTAAATACTACAAGTGATACGCAAAATTTATTTGGGTGTTTCTTCTTCTAAATTGTCAACTTCGATCAGTTTGCTTTCATAGTCACTCATTTTTTCAACCTTGGAATCCTTGGCAAAATCATCAGTGCTAAACTCGCTGTGCCAATTTTTTTTTGCATAAAGAATTCTTAAAATCAAAATAGCAGTATATGATAGAAGCAAAACAATATACCCTACCTGATGAACTACCTTACTTCTATCAACCATGAAAAGTAAAAAAAGCAGAATAAGTGGCATCCAACGAATCAGCCGCTGTATCAATTGGTCCATTCCTCTAATCCAAATTACTTTCTACAAAAGATAACATTTTCTTCTGTTTTGTAAGATATCCTAACCTAGTTTCTATATTAAGATATCTAACTCCTCTCCTTAGGGCTTCCCAAGAAAGTGATCCATCATCATCATCAGGAAATATATTTTGTAGAACTATATTAAAGGGTCCATCCGAAAGAGAATCATAATCATTACTGTCTGTGCATATAATAAAATCACGAGGATTCTGATCTGATTTGATGGAAACCCTCTGACTTTTATCCTTTTCCATGTGCACATTATACCCTCTAAAATTATTATGAACTGATATTAAGACACCGCTTTTACTAGGCATTAATACGTCAAGAAAACTATCTCTCTCGACATCAATAATATCTAGTGCTTCTTTAAGAGTTCCAGGTTGCCAATCTGGTTTGAATTTTCGTAGTGCATGATACGTACCTTTTCTTGAAAATATTCTATTAGGATCAATCATAGTAGATTTAAAAGGAATCTCTCTTGTTTTACTTTCAATGAAAAATGCAATCCCTCCATAGCGATCAATATGATATTCAAGTGCCTTTTTTGCAGTCTTTTCATCTCCATGCAACCATATGTATCTATTTGGAGTATCTCCATTTTGGAAGATGTTGAACTTTGTGCCAATAAATGTAATATTAGATTTTTGAATGTCTGACTCATAACTATCTGCAGCATTTGTCAGATTGAATTGAATGAAAAGGAAAACAAAAGAAGTAGCTGGATTACATTTCCTAAAAAAATAGGTAATGGGTTTAGCCATAGTAAAAAGGATGCAATACCTATTCATTATCTTCGTTCATTCTATACCACAAGGCAAGTGCCAATGAACCTATGATAAAAATCATTGCAATAATGTAAATGATAACTTTCATATTCTTTCAGTATTTATTGTATAATATTTTTCAAGCCAAACTAAATCCCATGCTCAACGCTAAAATTATCAATTATAATTTTAACTTAATATTTATTACGACATTACTTCCAAATTAGAATTTTGTCTTTAGAAATGAATTTAATTAAAATATTTTGAATTTTATTCATTGCCTCCACCCTTTCCTTACGCTTTACAACTACTGCGCCTTTTTCAATTGTATATTTTGTAAAATAGATGTTAGACCTTGTGTCTCGCTTCCGTATCTTGTTAAAATAATCTTTGTTCATTCGAAATACCCCTAAGGTAACATCCTGAATTTTCTTACAATCTAATTCGAATAATAGATCTTTGAAAAATTTTGAATAAGTTTCAAACCAATTATGTGCTAAGATAATTGGATCAAAACAAAGTCTAACTCTCCAACCATTGGCTAGTGCATTTTTCAATGAGTTGACCCTTCTTTCTAGTGGAGGCGCTGCTGCTTCATATTGGCGACAAATACTTTCAGGGGATAACGTCCAGGACAATATGACATTATCAATGGGTTTCATGTCACTAATTGCATTAAACAGCGCACTCTTTGTACGAATCTCAATGATAGTGTCTTTCTTCCCTTTTACGTAATTGATCCACCTACGACAAAGTGGAAGTATGTTCTCCATCGCTAATAGATCGGTATTATAAGAAATAGATATAACCGTAGGCCTAGATGGATCTAAAGGATTAGATACTCTTTCGTCTATTGCACCCATCATTTCTTGATCATTTACAAAAACTACTAAATTCCCTGAATCATACATACCCTGCAAAAAACAATAATCACAGTTATAGAGACAATTTAAAATCGGCGTATTATAGTAAACGTTTGGAGTCATATAATCTTGAATCATGCTAGAGCCATCATATAAAAGAGGCTCTCTTTTTATGGCTAATATTAATTTCATAGACTTTTTTTGCAATTGGAAGTTCTGCCCCTTCCGATTAAATATATCTTTATAATGATCTATTTGAACAATGGTCGATCCAGAAAATTTTGAAAGCGCTAGTTCTGATAGTGGATACCCAATAGCATCTTTCTCTAAGTAAATATGGGAAAAGTTAGGTTTTAAGTTTTTCACAAATGATGTTAAACGTATCTTTTTGATTGTTTTTAGTTTGGGGAATTTGAATATCTAGTTCTGGAAGTACATTTTCGTGATTTCGCAATCTATAGCCCTTAGCATAGTTGATTAATTGATCTGCCTGGGAAGCTGTTAATAAATACTTTCCCTTAGTATTTTCTATCCACACCAAATCCTTCTCTAATAAAATTGGCGTGACCATTTTGTCGATTATTTTGAACTGGTTTATAAAATGGATAATCTCATCCATTTTTTCTTTGAATAATTCTGAAACAACACTCGGCTTAGAAAATAATTCCTGCCCATCCATGTGATCGGAGACTAGTTTAATTATCGAAATATTGTGAACTGGAACAAACTTTGAACAAGTAGAAAATATTTCATGGGACTCCATATCTACAAGCGTGTCATATTTTTTACCACCATCAAGAACGGGGGTTCCTACTGTAGTAATTGAACTCTCATTCAATCCGTGATCTATTATTATCTCAGGGTAATATTTTTTATCAGAACTATCATCAAGTATTTTATTGATCATGAAGAGCTCACCAATGTTTGTCTTACTCTTTTTCCCACCAGCTATACCAACATTGATAAATTGGACTTCTTTATGATTAATCAATTTTAAAAAATCGTTAATTCGTGATTTTATATTCTTTTTACCTACTCCAACTCCTATTAATCCAACACTTAATTTTTGATTGACAAAGTAAGGAAAGTCAAGAGCACTGTCTCTCTTTAGTCTGAGATGTTGAATAAAGGGATCAGATTCAGCTTTTAGAGCGGTAATAAGGCACTGCAATTTTTGAATCAAAAGAAAGAAAAACGAATGATCTTTCTTTTAGGCTTATATTTTGACTTCCACGGTTTCTTGCCCTCCCAAGAAAATTTTAGTCCTTTTTTACGTCCTTCGGGTCCATACATAAACTCACTTTGCTTTTCCTTTTTTTGCATATCAAGACTTATAGACTCAAGGATTAAATTCTTAGTGGATCGGTCTAAGCGATCGAAATCTTCGTAAACGATATCGCTCCCAAAACGAGCACCAATTAATTTCAACAATTTCCCAACTAGATATAAAGATATACCTCCTCCTACACCTAACATTAATTCTTGTTCAGAAACATAGGATTCTTCAAGGTGGCCAGCAGCACCAAGGCCAGCTGTAGCAGCGAGCATCAAGGTACCAAGGAAAATACAAGGAGTTCCAACATAGGAGTATGATTTCTCAGAATAACGTACCTCTACGAGGTTCTTTATAGGAACAGTCATTAGCACAAGATCATCCTCAAAGAAAACCACCTTTCTATTTTTTATTGTAAAATGATTAGCAGATGTAAAAATATCATCTGTCCTTGTAAACAACTGTATACGCTGCGCCTGAACAGTTGAGAAAAGAATTTGTAAAGTAATTAGATATTTGACCATGTTCTTTGCTCAAATTTAAAAAATAGATCCCAATACACTCATTAAAGAATCTAAATCCTTTTTTTCATTATAAACCTGAAACGAGGAACGTATATAAAAATCTCCATTCCATTCAAAAATAGGAATTTCAATCTTATGTTTGTTCCAAAGAATTTCTTTTAAATCAGTTGGAGTATCTTTTGGAAGAGGGTGAGATACCATTTGCCCAATCCAATCAGATCCTGGCGAAATAGCATTTGTACCAAAAATTGATTTGAAACGTGAAAATGCCTCCAAAATTATTTTGCGACAGTGAACCTGGTTTGGCTGTATATATTCAAGAAAAAAGTCAATCGCTTTTGGGATAGTTAAGAATGAAGACATATCCCTTGTACCTTGCCATTGAAAATCTTGAAGAAATTCTGAAGGCCCAGGGTCGTCACCATTTTTCCCCCAGCTATAAATGATGGGCTTTACCCAATTCTGATGAGATTTTTTTACATATAAGAAGGAACTACCTTTTGGCCCACAAAGCCATTTATGTATAGCTCCTGTAAAAAAATCACATCCCAATTCATGTATGTTAATATCAATGTGTCCTGGAACGTGAGCACCATCTACAATTGTCAAGATTCCTTTCTCTTTTGCCATATTAATTATCTCCTCTACTGGGAAAATAATTGCGGTAGGACTAGTAATTTGAGAAATGAATATGACTTTAGTTTTTTTGGTGACCCCTCTAAAAAAATTTTCTACAAACTCCTTTTTTGAGGTAACTGGAACCGGAATTTTTTGTTGAATGACATTAACTTTATTTTTTTCTCCCCATAAATTCCATTGTCTTACCAAAGCACCATACTCATGATCTGTCATTAACACCTCATCACCCTCATTCAATTGTAAACTGTTGATAACGTTAGCAATTGCAGATGTGGGATTATGGAAAAACAATATTTCGTCCTCATTACAACCAACAAATTCGCTTAAACTTAATCTTGAGTTTCTAAGAGCGTTCCAAATGTCTGTTTTTAAAAATTTAACAGGCTGTTGCTCTAATTTCTTTTGCCAGGTTTGATAATCTTCAAATATGGGCACCGGACATGCTCCGTAGGACCCATGGTTTAAGAAGGTTACAGTTTCATCGAGGAGAAATTTGTGCTTCAAATCATTCATATAGTGGTTGCAGGCCAGAAAAAGATTTAAGGATTATATACTAGTAAGGAAGCGGTCTAAATTTTCTATATCCATAATAGAAAATCAAAATATGAACAAGACCAAGGATTTCAAATCCAAGTATATACCATGGCCATTCTCCTACAACCATTGGATTATTTACCAAGGGTTTCTCTGCCAAATACATATAATTAGCTCCGATGAAATAGTTTGTAAGCCCAATAATTATCAGTAACACCTGGCAAAGTAGTAGGACCCTATACCATGATGATCGCTTGATACGATAACCTAGCACTACGGCAAGAAAAAGCGGTACAAGGACAATACCAGCATGACTAACATAGTACTTAAAAATAAGAAAAGGTATTGTCCCATGATTTAACTGAGGTGTTAAGAGTGCATGTAAAGCACCGGGTGATCCAATGAGTGCTAAAAATTCAAATCCATAATGGCTAGATCTAAACATCATGATGCCTGCAAGAATTCCCGATATTCCACAAAGATGAATTGGGAGAGAGGTTTTGAGGCTCCAAAGGCCTAAATGATTTAGGTACAATTGCTGCATTAATTCAATACTGATTAGAGTAAAGCCCAATATCATCATGAGTATCTTTCTTTTATCTGGAGGGATCCTAATTGCAATTTGAATAATACCAAAAGAAACCAATATTGATAAGGACATACCTATCCACCAAGTCGAGGACAAGGGTTCAATAATTGTAGGAGAACTCATTTCTTTTTCAGAATCGCCTTATTCTTTTAGATAAAAGGATTGCTTGATCAACTAAATTAGATAAAATTGAATTATCTAATGTTCTAGAAAATAAAGCACCAGAAATTTTTTGAATCTCCTCTCGATTTGTCTTATAATATTCTATGGCAGGCTGCTGGATTGAGATTTTGATATTTTCTCTGTCCACCTCCTCCCAGTCAACTTCAAAATTATCAAATATGTGTTGGATCAAAGATATTTGATCCTTTTGAGTCATTCCAATCTTTTTTAGAAATACAAAAAACTTTCCCATCGAGACCTGAAGACCGGTTAGGTAGCCTGCGCGATTTAATCTTTTTCTATATTCATGCTCTTGAGTTAGACTTTTTCTGACTAGGTTAAGTATTATTTTTACCTGCCCCATTCCCTTGTGATTGACATTGGGATCTGTTGAGTGTTTTGGAGAGCCAATTTCCTGATCATCAAGGATTAATTCAACCCTGGTTAATTGATTCTTAACAACATCTGAATAATATGCACGCATTCTTTGCGTAACTAGTGTCCTGTCTTTTTTTGATAACATCATAAAATAAAGAGCATCTTTGAGCAAGGATGAAGCCTCCTCAATAAAATCATCTTTTTTTTGGTGAGATTCAAGAAACGATATTTGATGATTTGAACTATATTTTATTAGTGGGCTATCATGTTGAGAAAGAATAGATGAAAGTTTATCTAAATTTTTTTTATAGTGCGACTCAATCCCTTTTAATATAGAATCAGGATCATACTTTTTTCTTAGCTGCTGCGTAGTTAAAATATTTTTCATTCTATTCTAAATGTAGGGGTTGTTTATCATGTAAAGCAACTTGGCAAAGGTAATTACTTCATTAGAATAATTTTTTGTGTTTTCACAAAGGGTCCTAGCCTAAGCCTAGCAAAATAAACGCCAGAGGAGTGCTTGGTAGCATTCCATTTAAACTTATAAGAACCAGGAGGCTTATTACCATTTATTAACATATCAATTTCCCTGCCCATTAAGTCAAATATAGATAAAGATACTTTTTCAGTATTTTCTAAATGAGGTATGTCAAATTGTAAAGTAGTGATTGGATTAAATGGATTCGGATATGCTGGATAAAGATCTAAAGTGGTTGGAATTGTGCTATATTTAAAAGAAGTATGCCCTCTTTGGATTTCTTTTTTATCCCGCCCGTAAAACTTATAGTAAATTTTTAATTTTGACTCTTCATCAGCGGTAACGTGAATTGTGTCTTTTGCCATACTTTTTGGTCTTGCAAATTCCAATATTGAATAACCTTTCTCTGGGTTTTGGTGACTAAGATACATGGCTCCATCATAAGATTTTGTTGAAAAACGTAATCTTGAATCGATATGATTATTGCTAAACTGAATCTGACCTGATGCAATACTGTCATCAATGAAGATAGACAATTCATTTCCAAGTTGGGCAATATTTAGAGGTTTTCCTATCATTACTGTATCTTCAACAATTTGTCCATATTCTTTTTGATACCATGACCAAATTTGAACGAATGCCATCCCATCCTCGATATCAAACTTACTATCCGGTATGGAAATAAAATGTGGTACTTGCCCAGAAACGGGTCCCAGCTCGTAGTTAAAATTTTTTATTTCCCAGTTTTCTACAAGATCCCATAGGTCATTGTAAGTGATTTTAGAATCAAAATCGTAGTCACCTAGTATAGGAGTAGTATAAGTATATGCTATATCAACCGTGCTAAGGCCAGCTTCATCTTCTAAATATGAAAAGTTTACGGTGATACTATCATGACTTGCGAATGGTGGCTGAAGCATGACAGATAGTGACGAGTCTCCCCTAATAAAATCAAATTCGACTGAATCAAGCGCCTTTGATGAAACTACAAAATCTAATGAGTCTACCTTTTCATTAAAACCAAATGTAATTGGCGTACTCTCCATTAAAACGATAAAAGAATCAATGGGGATAGAGATTGAATCTATGCTTGGGGGGAGAATGTCATATAGCATAGTTGTATCCGTGTATGCAATTTCTGAATACTGATTTCCTGATTCATCGTAAATAGATACTCCACTGGAAGATTCAAGGACAATGAATTCATTTCCATTGGGAGTATTATTGTATTCTAGATTTACTCTGATGTTCAATTCTCCACCGGTTAAGAAATTACTATCTGTTCTGGTTAAACTTGTCACGGTGCAAGAATCCATTTGACTACCGTTTGGAATAATTTTAACTAAAATATCATCAATATTCATGGTACCTGTCACATCATCATTACCATAAATCTGATCATCAAACTCGAGGTCAATGTATGAATTATCTGATGCAAGTATAAATGAATCAACTTTTGGAGGTATGTAATCTTGAATTGTAAAAGTTGCTGAAAAATTAAAATCAATCGCGTTACCATTTTCATCTGCTAGTGTTGCTGAGAAATCGAAATTGACTATACCATCACTTGCGTAATCACTCTGAGGTACTACGAGTAAAGTGGGAGGACTTCCCTCCATGATTAGGTCAAAAGGTATTTCTGTATTGGCACTATCTGCGTACTCAAGAGTAACAAAATTTTTCAATTCAGAAATTGTTATTAATTCTCCAGTTTCTGGATCGTAAAGATTATCTGTAAATGTCATTGACAAGGTGTCATTTTGACTAACATTTATTTCACCATCTTCTGCATCCGTATTCCCAGAAGGAGGTAGTTGATCATAAAGCAGAATGGTACCTGTATTTTCAGATTGAGGAACTAAAACTCCCGAGGAATTGAAAATTTTATCTTCACCTGATGGACTGATTAGAATTGTTTCAACTCCTGAAGGTAGTTCATCAAATTCTAACATAAATCTTATGATGTCCTCGCCACCGCTCAAACTATTTCCAGAATTACTGACGAGGTTAGAGATATTTACTACGGATGCATTACCACCATTTGAGTTCATAGAAATTTGGAAATCATTTAATTGAATTGTTTGTAATTGTTGTGGATCACTATAGATACCATTTGAGAAAATGATATCTAAATATTCATTGTTCGGATCCAAAAAGAGTGAGTCTATAATTGCAGATGCGTTAAATGTCATCGCTGCCGTAATACTGGATGGGTGCATTGGATTTCCAGCTTGATCAAATATTGATGAGCCATCTGCAGGCGCAAATATGATTGTTTCTGAACCTGATGGCGAACTATTCAGCTGAACATATGCATATACTAATGTTTCTCCTCCAGATAAAAGGGCTCCAGTATAGTTCTTTATTTCAAGAATATTAACCGAACTACAATTACCTCCATTGGGATCGAATGTATATTCAAGGTCATTTAACTCTATACCACCCTCTCCTGAATTACTTGAAAAAACACCCTCGCTAAAATCTATGTAACAATACTGATTTGTGCTAGCTAGACCACTAGCAGATATTATTGGGGGTGATTCATCTGCCGTTCGAAACTGAATTGTATCATTAGTTAGTAAGTTTCCATTTGTGTCTTGTATGTTTGATAAGATAACTACCATATTTGAAAATTCTGGAAGGTCATTTTCTGGATCAAGTGTGAAGCTTTGGTCATTAATTGTGCTTACTGAATAAGAGAGATTTTCGCCAGTATCATTATTAATTAAGGCCATGGAATTACTTGCATTTGAATCATCTAAGTTAGATCCTTCATTATTTCGTATTTGCTCAGAAAAATTAATAACAACATTTGAGTTTGTTGCAATATCAATTGATCCGTTCTCAGGAACCGTTGACTGCAAGAACGGTGGAAATTGGTCTGAAAGTTGCTGAGTCTGATCTGCTGATCTTAAAAGTCCAATACCAAACGAGTTGAAGATTGAAGCATTCGTCAGAGGTCGAAGCGTTATTAACTCTTGGCCCGTTGATTCTCCGTCTATATTTATCATAAAACGAACGGTGTCTTCCCCCCCTTCTAATGGTCCTCCTAATGTATTGGAAAGGTAGTCAATATCTACTCCAGTGGCAGACCCTCCATTTGGATTAAGAGTAATTTCAAAATCGGATTCAACGAGAGCACCACTAGTTGTTGCCTCTGTATACATGCCCTCGCTAAAATAGATATCAAGATAACTGTCATCAGATGCAATATCAGAGCCAATAATCTCGGGTAATGTTCCTATTGCAATCTTATAGTTACCAGTTGCACCTTCCCATCCATCAACTATAATATAATATGTTCCTGCTGCAAGAGTGATGCTATCGATAATACTAGCAAAGTTTGGTGGATCCACACTTGCCTCTGGGCAGAAGTCCTCAGTCCCGTCGTCAAACTCTGTTATTGATACCTCATTACCGCATTCATCTTTTATGGATAAAATAGTATCAAAATCTGTAATCGGATCGCAGGTATCTACATAAAGATTCTTTTGAGTTGGTAGGGTAATCTGGTAGGCATAGTCTGCTCCATGAGGATAATTTTGGAAAGACCAATCATCTCCCATAGACTGATCTAATGTAGAACTATGAAAGAATGGTAAAGATACGATTACCGAATCAACGCACTCGCCAGTTCCAAGACAAAGAGGATTATTATCGAAAGCGTCTATGCCCCAATCCCCAGTACCTAAATTAGATAGTGCACCATTGTTACCATTTCCAGTTAAATCTTCAATTGTGGCATCACTCCCATCGTTAAAATTCCAATATCCAATTAATCCCTCTCCTCCTAAAGGAGATGTACAAATGCCACTTTGCAATTCTGTTGCATCTAATGCTCTGTTCCATAAGCGTACTTCGTCGATTCCACCATTGAAAAAAGTATCTCCAGTCCCAGGATTCATTTCACTTTTACCAATTTTCATATCCATTGTCTCTATGAAATCCCAATTTAGATTACCACCTTCGGTAGCAAAACTTGCCTGTTCTACGCCATTTTTAAATATTTTTGCCTGACCTGTTGTAACATCATAGGTTCCAGCAATATGTGTCCATATCCCCTGTTCAAGGGTAGTCCCTGGCCATAGTCCTAATCCGTCACCTACGATATCATAGTTCCCATCTCCAACGCTAATCATAAATCGTAACTCACCATCAAAATATTGAAGTGTAAATCCAGACTCCTCAGTGGGACCACCTAGCCTGAAATAATGTACCAGAGGAGCATAATCCGTATATGTGTCCGATTCAGGGTTGACCCAACATTCAATAGTCATACCCGTTTCTGCTTGAAGAGATGCATCACTGGTAATATTTACAAAATCATTTGAACTAAAAGTAAAGCTAGCATCTTGAGCCAAAATTGGAATATTTATATAGATAAGAAGATGAATTAGGTAGTATTTATTCAACGTTTATATACCCTGAACCATATTCATTAATCGTTAACCGTTCATTATTTGCATCCCGAATAGTAGTATTGGGTCCAAACAATAACTCAGACTCTCCCCTAGAAATCGTTGAAAAATAGACCGTTGCTATCGACCATGTGCCGCTTTGACTCTGGTCAGAGTTCACATCAGGGAGAAAGTAAATAAATACGTCTAGGATGCCTTGTTCGTCTACTATTATCTCCATTGGATCATTTAATCCAGTGAAAAATGGACCTGGAACTACTGAATCAACAGTTACACTTCCCCAGTCGTACCTTATATCAAAATGTGCCCCCGCTGAAGAATCCAATTTTAATCCATATACTTCGACTGAAATTGATTCACCTAAATTTGTACTAACCTCAGGCGGATGAAAAAATAATGCTGGTGGATCCAAATCCATATTAGTGGGATCATATGGATTATCTAAATCATAGTCAGCATCTTCGCATGAAAAAGCCAAAAGTATAAAACAAAGGCCAAATAACTTTATTTTATTAAAAGTTAAAATTGAATTGTAACTGGTTAACATTTGGATTGTACTCTAAATCAAAAAAATATTCTCCATCAAAGTAATCGTCGCTCGGAGCAACAAGATATGCGTGGACCATATTAACAATCCAGATGGACGCCGCTACACCACGAATACTTTTCATAAAGGAATTATATCTTCTAGACTCTTGAGCATATTGGATGACTTTTGGTCTTAGTTCTTCTAGGATATGTGGATCGGTACCATTTTGATAGGAAGAATAATTTTCTTCAAAACCGCCCCATGCCTTGTTGTAATTGTAGTAAGAAATTAGGGCAGCCATTCCTAGGGTCGCTTCTGTGCCCAAAAATCCATAGCCTGGGTATTTTCTTTGAACCCAAATCTGACCGCTTCCTGGAATCGCAGTAGACATCATAAGTGCCTTAATTTTTGTGGGTATCGGAGGTAGCTTGAACCATTGTCTTTTTCTTTTAATATCTCCTGTTATTGCAACTTCAGATGTGTCAGTGCCAACGGACAACGTATCAGGAACTGGAAGCCCACTAACATTGTAAGCCATTTTTTTCATTTCTAGTAGTAGGCTATCCGTAATCCCACTACTGTTCATGGTAAATTCATCTATCAATGTTTCCATATCTATTGAAAAAAGACGTCCGCTTATAAGAAACTCATCAAGATCTTTTTTCTGAATATTTCCTGCAATCACATAGTTCACTTTCAGTCTTTTTCCAAGGTCGATGGCACAATCCTCGCTCCAACAGGCCCAATAATTTTTCTTTCTTGGATAAAAGATGTTGATTTCATTTGTAAGACCTTGGTCTTGCACCTGGAATATCTCAAGCTCGCGAATCGTCTCTCTGAATTCCTCTGTTAAGAATTTGGTAAGTGGCTCAGAGATAGACCATCCCTCAAACTCGAGCACAGCAAGTTGATTACCTGTTTTCATTGAAACAGATCTTGTGGTTTCAGTTGCCAGGCAGAAACTCACAAGATGTAATATGATTATTCCTCGGATCACTAACATCTTTGTCACAGAGGGTCTGTTATTTTCACCTCTGTACCAAAAGTTACATTCAGACAATGAAATTATCAAAGAAAGACGTTAATGGTAAAATTTCTCTAAAATTGTTTTAGAGGGTTGTCTCTGTACCATTGGTCGAGGTAGGTTGATAAAATTTTATTGATACTTCTTTCTACATCTTTGTGAATTTTGTTTGAACTTGTTTGGCCAATTAATTCCTGCGAAAATACTTTACTAGTCATCAGTTTTCTTGTAATTATCGTATCCGCCATTGATCGGTAATATTCTTGTTCAGATACTCCATAATTGTAGACACTACACATTACTAAATAGGTTGAGGTCTCTTCGACTTTTGAATCCAAAATATTTACATCAATTATCATTTTGGGCATTTGATTTTCTACGAATTCAATCCCATGTTCTAAGAGTCTCAATTCTATAAAGGTGAAAACTCTTTTTTCCCAAACTCCGTCATCAATTCCTTTAATATTAAGACTAAAAAACACATCCTCTATCCCCTTTAAGTTTCCATCATGCCACTTACCTTGAGAAAAGGAAATTGAACAAATAGTTAAGAAGATGAGAAGTGTTGACTTTATGTTCAAGATATGAACTTAAAGGCCCAGACTTGCAAAGTTATTCACCTTGATCGATTCCAACCCACACAAAGTCATCTTCTACTTTTGTGAGAAAGGTTTCAACTGGCTTTGGCTCCATTGACATCATCTTTTTTGCATCAGCATCAAATTTTGAAAATAACCACATCATAAATTTTTCAAACCCTTTTACATTCAACCAAGCTTTAACCTCGCCAGTATCATAAGAAAAATCACTTGAATGAAATTTGCAGTGGATGGTTTTATTTTTTAAATCGCAACCTCCTAGATTCAAAGCCAAACCCAAGTGAGGACAACGATTGTTGATTGCATGGAATCCATCATCATCTTTTATTATAAGAATATCATCTCGCTTTACTTTGTGCAATTGTTCAGAATTATTTTCAAAACTTTTTTCTTCTGTTAACTTTGTCCATTCAATATTTTGTTCGCTCATTTTTTCTCCTAATATTAATTGTTTTTAATCTTTTTCTAAACCAACCCAAACAAATCCATCTTCTATTTTAGTTTTATAAACGTCAACAGGTATTTTTTCCATTTGGGCTATTTCCTGCGCTTCTGCATTCAAACCAATCTTGCCAAGCATTTTTTGAAAATTACTAATTTTCATCCATTCTTTGACTTCGCCTGTTTTATAGCAAAAAGAACTCTTATGCCAGCGGCATGCTATGGACTCATTTTTGATGTCGATGTCACTACCTTGTAAGCTTAGGTATGCGTGGGGACATTTATCATTGAGAGCAAAAAAACTTTCTTCAATCTTTACAACAAGTATATCCTCTCTCTTAATTTTAAATACCTGTTGGTCTTCTTCTTGAAAAGTTTCAACCTCAGAACATTTGCTCCAAATAATATTGTCCTCAATCTGTTCCTTTTCCCTTTCGTCATCCGTTGAATAATTGATGTCTTCGATTTCATAGAGCGTTACTCTTCCATCAATACCTGGTAAATTTGTTCGCATGAAATCTTTAATAACGAGGGAATCTTTAATTTCTTCGTGGGTCTCTTCAGAAATAAGTACACGTGATTGAAATTGCTTGTTTGCTGATTCAACACGACTGGCAAAATTCATTGCATCTCCAATTGCTGTTAATCGTTTAGACTTACCTGCACCAATATCACCAACAACAGCTTCTCCCCAGTGGATTCCAACACCAATATCAAAATCTTGTCCATACATCGTCTTGAGGTAGGGCTTCATATCATCCATTTCTGAACACATTTCTAGTGCGCTCTTAACCGCATGATGGGCTGGATCTTTTTCATCATGCAAACCAAAAATGGCAACCATTCCATCACCTATATAGTTATCAACTGCTCCTTTATTATCTTCAACCACCCTTACCATTCTGTTGAAATATCTATTTAAAATAAAAACGACATCGTAGGGAGTTAATTTCTCAGAGAAGGGTGTAAACCCCCTTATATCACTAAATAAGATCGCAATTTTTTTTGTTTCACCAAGTCTGCCAGAGACTCCTTTTTCAGATACAGACTCAATATCTTCTTTGTTTAAAACCAGTCTGCGAACAACGATATCACCATTAACAGTTGTCTGACAAGCCAATCTAAATTCTTCAGTTGTGTGTGCCTTTTCCTTGAGAGATACTTCTGTATCGGTTTCTGGAGAACAATTATCTATACCATCAAGAATTAATAGTCTGCATGTTGTGCATTTGCCCTCTCCTCCGCATGCAGCTACATGGGGTATCCCATTCCTTGATGCTGTCTGAAGTATTGTCTCACCTGGCTCAGACTCATAAATTTTATTATCTGGTAGAAAGTCTATTTTTGCCATAACTACTTCATACTTTTAAAGATATTTTCATCATTCTTAAATGTTTTAAACTCTAGATTATTACCACTTGGGTCAGTAATGAAAAAAGTTCCTTGTTCACCAGGAGTGTCCTTAAACCTCACTCTTGGTTCAATTAACCAGTTCACATCTTTATCTTTTAGAATTTTGACAAGTTGATCCCATTTATCCCACGGTAATATAACTCCAAAATGCTTTGCTGGAACATGATCTCCATCTACCTCATTTTTTTTTGTTGAACTACAGTCTTGAGGCGATAAATGAGCCACGATTTGGTGTCCATATAGATTAAAATCTATCCACTTATCGGAATATCTTCCAACCTCACATCCTAAAATTTCTGCGTAAAACACTCTTGCTTTTTCTAGATCATGGACTGGAAAAGCAAGATGGAATCTTGGTATCTCCATACTAAATAAATTTTTCAACTAATGACATGCTTCAAAGTATCGATTGCAATATTTCCCCCGCATATAACAACACCTATCCTTTTTCCTTTGAGCTTATCTTTCATTTTGATAAGTGCTGCAACTGCGGTTCCTGCAGCCCCCTCTAGAAGTTGATGCTCATTTTCAATGTAAAGCACCATGGCATCCCTAATTTCTTTTTCACTTATTAGAATTGTTTCATCAACTAGTTTGCAACAAAGTGGAAATGTAATGGATTCTTGTTCCACACCACCTGCAGTACCATCACTCAGTGTAGGCAGTGATTCGAGCTCCAAAATTTTTCCCGCTTCCATAGAATGGATCATAATTGCAGAATTAGATGGTGAACAACCAATGACTTTTATATTTGGCCATACAGATTTTAAGAAGGATGCTGTTCCAGCCATCAACCCGCCACCTCCTAAGGATATAATTATAGCATCTAATTCATTGGCCTGAGATTTGATTTCTGCTCCCATAGTTCCTTGTCCAGCCACAATGTGAAAATCATTGTAGGGAGAAACATATGGAACTTGATTTTTTTCAGATACTTCTCTGGCTTTTGCCTCTGCTTCGACGCAATCACTTCCAAAAATGTTTATATTAGCACCGTAATTTTTCATATTGGACATCTTTGCTTTTGATGATCCTTCGGGTATATAAATATTACATTCAATTTTTGCCTGCCTGGCAGCGTATGCTACAGCTGCTCCGTGATTTCCAGTTGAGGCTGAAATAACACTACTTATGCTTTTACCCGATTCATTTAGTGTGAGGATCTTATTTAATGCGCCTCTTGCCTTAAACGAACCAGTAAACTGTTGGTTTTCTAATTTAAAGTAAACCTCCCCATCTATTAATTTTGAAAAAAACTCAGAATATGAAAAAGTAGTTCTTCTGATAAAAGGCTTTATCCTGGAGGATGCATCTAAAATTAATTGATTTATATCCATGCAAATTGTTCTTTGACTATCATTAAAATGTTTGACGAAAACAGAATTCAGGCATCTCTAAAATGTGTCTTCCCTGCTAGTGCTTTTTCGTATTCATTTTTACTTAAAATATTCTCATCCAGAACCATATCTGTTTTCAAAAATGAGTCTAAAAAATCGTTTAACCTCTTCTGATTGTTCCGCACTTGCTGATCTAGATAATTATAATCTACATTTATGCATATGGCTCCCACTAGGCCATACCCATCCCTATAAATGGGCATAGTGGTACATTTGAATTTCCTAGAGCCAATATTTAATTCATAATTAAGCTTGTCTTGATTTTGCATGCCTCGCATTTTTAAATCATGGACTAGGTTAGTTGCAGGCGCCTCTATATCTCTGCCTGTAACGTTATTCTTGATGTGATAAAGCGCTTTGGAAGGATTGCTAAGATTATGTAAAAGAATTTCCATACCAGTATCTGGAAAACTGTCACCAATGAGCCGAACGATCCTTTTATAATTTTCAAGATATTTAACAGTGTCGTCAATTATTTTATCACCATCATACTTTTTATATAGTTTTTTATAACTAGTATTTTCTGGACCCTTTATATTTCCCTCAACATTATTTTGTTCACCAATCAGGATCAATTGCCTTGCTGCAGTATTGTCTCTTTTACTGATAAAATACGTAACAGCGGCATTGAATTTTTTTACATCAAAAAATAAATTTTTCTTTTCATCTAGGTCAAATGGATAAAATTCATAGTCATCCAGATTTTTCCCTCCTTGCATTTTCCTTTCTCTAAATTTTCCAAATAAGAATCCGAAAAAAAGCAGGATCGCTGATGCTGCTATATCCACTATAAGTTTTTTAAAGATCATAAGTTATTTTTTTATTTATTTACATAATCTACTTATTATGACAGAAACAAAAAACCCAACGAAGTTGGTTAATATTTTTGAATTATGATCTAGTTGCAGATAGAGATTTCCATTTCTACTCTTTCAATTGGGTTATCTCTAAAATCAACCAAGACCTTCATAATATTGTCTACAACATCCATACCATCTAATACTTTTCCGAAAACAGTGTAGTTACCATCAAGATTTGGTAAATCTGTTACACAGATAAAAAATTGACTTCCTGCACTATTTATATTTGATCCGCGAGCCATGGACACAACTCCTCTTTCATGCATTATTTCATTCAATTCAGCAGGTAATCTCCATGAAGAAGAGTCTCTCCTTGCGCCAATACCATAGAATGATGCAGCTGCGCCTCCTTTACCATAGATTTTGCGATTACTTAGCCTAGTATTAGGATCTCCACCCTGTATGACAAAATCTGGTACAACTCTTTGGAAAATCGTACCATCATAATACCTAGAGCGAACATGATCTTTAAAGCTTTTTACATGAGCTGGTGCTTGGTCTTCAAAAAAATCCAATATAATTTCACCAAATCTTGTCTTGATACATGCGTACTCAATTAATCTCCCTTTATCATCCCAATACTCCCATGAACCTAATTTTTCCCCTTCCTTGTACTTTCCTTTAAAATGTAAAGTCCCATTTTCATGCCACTCACTTGAAGAACCGTCATAGACACCACTCTTAAAGCTATTTTCAGTAAAAGTATTTCCATTATTATGATACTCGACCCACCTCCCATGACGCTTTCCTTTTTTATATCTACCGTGTGTCTTTTTTTTACCATTATACCACCATTCACTATGGGGACCATGTAGCTGACCATTAAGGTATTTACTTTCTACTATTTTTTTTCCAGAAGTATCTGATAAAACATATCCAATTCCAGTAAAAGGTTTCTTCGATCCTTTTAGATACCAGATACCTCCCGACTTAGAGATCATGTTCATATCGTATTTTGATTGTCCAACTAAGATTGAAACCAAAATTGAAAATAAAAAACTATACCGCAATATGAACAAAAAATTATATGTGGCTGTTTTGAAGATTAAATAAATAAAAAATCTTTGGCCTCTTAGGTCAGGATTAAAATTCAGTCTTTATGATTATTTGAAGATTTAC
>ENA-OSEY01001190-OSEY01001190.1-marine-metagenome-genome-assembly--contig:-NODE-1190-length-18387-cov-8.551611_pt1 | contig 18387 bp, 20 predicted proteins | sample MGYA00248465_ERZ534230 | MGnify/ENA primary metagenome ERZ534230 (study PRJEB26409, sample SAMN06344110) | marine metagenome | isolation source: Sea water from surface | place: Atlantic Ocean:Southern...
TATAGATTGTGCTATCTATTGGATTTATTTGTTTTAGTTTTTGCTTTATGCTGTCTAACATATAGATTAGTGTAACTTCTTACGATTCTATATTCTTAAGTATAAGGAATAAAATTGAAATATTGTTCAAATTGCGGAAGTGACAAATTGGAATTCAAAATTCCAAAGGATGACAATATGAAAAGATATTGTTGTAAAGATTGCAATAGTATCTTTTATACCAATCCTAATGTTGTTGTAGGTGCCCTTTGTATGAGAAATGAGAGTATTCTTATGGCAAAAAGAAATATCAACCCTAGAAAAGGTTTATGGACGCTGCCTGCAGGCTTTATGGAAAATGCTGAAACTCTTCAAGAGGGAGCCATCAGAGAAACCTTTGAAGAAACTGGCTCAAAAGCTGAAATCATAATGCCCTATACAATGTTTAGTCTCCCTCACATAAATCAAGTTCATATGTTTTATTTAGCTGATTTATTGGATGAAAACTTTGGTCCAACAGTTGAAAGTTCAGAGGTTAAATTATTCCAAATAGATGAAATTCTCTGGGATGAAATAGCGTTTCCAACAGTAAAAAAGACTCTGGAATACTATATCGAAGATAAAGAAATAGATAAGTTTATTTTTAGAGAAGAAGATATAAAACTTTGGTAATTAATTTTCGTCGCTATATTGTTTAGCGTTAACGAAGATTTGCATCCAGGGTGAGTATTCAGGCCAGTCTTTTTGATGCCAGCTCATTTGATACTTTCTAAATACCCTCTCAGGATGTGGCATCATTATAGTGACTCTGCCACTTGCTGCAGTAATACCGGTTATTCCTTCTGGTGAACCATTTGGGTTTATTGGATAAACCTCAGTATGTTCTGCACTTGAGTCAACGAATCTCATTGCGATTTGATTTTGTTTTTTCAGCTCTTCTAAATTATTCATCTGAAAGTTTGCTCGTCCCTCACCGTGGGCTGATGCAACTGGAACTGTCCAACCATTCATATTGCGAAGCAAAACTGAGTTAGTGTTTTCAACCTTAACCTGAACTAATCTAGCTTCAAACTGGTCTGAGAAGTTTCTTTCAAAGCTTGGCCAATAATCCGCTTCGGGAATAATATCTTTTAAATTTGACAGCATTTGACAACCATTACATACACCAAGAGTGAAAGTAGCTTCATTTTCAAAAAATTGCTGGAATTGATCTTTAACATTGTTATTGTAAAGAATTGTTTTAGACCAGCCTCCACCAGCACCTAAAACATCTCCATACGAAAAGCCTCCACAAACAGCCATGCCTTGAAATTGTTTTAAATCTATATTTCCATCAAGTAAATCTTGCATATGCACATCAAATGCTTCAAATCCCGCAATTGTAAAAGCTGCTGCCATTTCATTCTGACCATTAACGCCCTGCTCTCTTAAAATTGCTACTTTTGGTTTTGTACCTTTAATTAATAGATTTTTGATTTGATTTTCATCAAATGAAACATTTGAATTTAATCCATGATAATTTTTGTTGTCTAATAAATTTAATTCTGAATCTGCAATTTTTTTGTTATCTCTAATGCTTTGAATAGCATGTGAAGTTTCTCTCCAATATTTCTCTAAAACAGTTATTGATTCGCTGAATACTTCTTTTTCCTTAGATAAGATTGAAAAGCTTTCTTCAACAATAGTTGCAACTTCTTCGACATATATATTTATCGTATTTAGAGAACTTTTAACCATATCTAGGTCATCAGACTTAACTTGTATCACAAATCCAATTTCTTCCGAAAATAAAGTCTTATTTAAATTATCAATATCATCTACTTGAATACTCATGCCAACTTTCTTTGTAAAACACATTTCTGCTAATGCTGTAACCAGACCGCCATCAGAGATATCATGCATTGCTAAAATCTTACTATCTTTTATTAGTTTTTGAATGTGGTTAAAAAGTGATTTGAATAGTTTTACATCATCAATATCAGGAGTTTCAGTATATTTGGATTCTGTAACTTCTGAAAATATTGATCCTGCTAGTCTATTCTTTTGATTTATTTTAATCACCAAGATGACTGAGTCTTCATCAACATTTAATTCCGGTGTAACAGAATGAGATATATCCTCCACAGGCGCCATTGCCGAAATAATTCCTGATAAAGGACTTGTTACTTCATATTCATTCTTTTCTTCATTCCACTTAGTTCTCATTGATAAAGAATCTTTTCCAACTGGTATAGATACTTCAAGATCAACACTCATTTTAGAAAGTGCCTCAACCCCATTTCTCAATGCAGAATCTTGTTTGGGATCTCCAGAGGCTGCCATCCAGTTTGCAGATACCTGAACATGATCAAGTCCTTTAATTACTACGCCAGCCATATTAGTTAAAGCTTCACCCATTGCCATTCGCAAAGATGCTTCAGGATTTGTCACAGCCAAGGTTGATTTTTCACCAATCGCCATAACTTCACCTTTGAGGGAAGTGAAAGATCTTAAACACATAGAATAATCTGAAACCGGAACCTGGAAAGGACCTATAAATTGGTCTCTGGCAACCATTCCTCCTACAGTTCTATCACCAATAGTTATTAAAAAAGATTTAGATGAAACTGTTGGATGTTGCAAAGTTTTAACAATTGCATCTCTAAGATTAAAAGATTCGCAATCATCCTCAGCTGGTAACTTATCAGGACTACTTGATATGTGCATCTCGGTTATTGGCAACTCACCAAAAAGCATTGAAAGCGGAACATCTACAGGATAATTATTATTGCCTTCATCAAATAGCTTTACTGATTTTTCCTCAGTTGTAACACCAACAATTGCATATTCACATCTTTCTCTTCTACAAATGTTTTCGAATGCATCTTTATTGTCTTTATGAATTGCTAGAACGTATCTTTCTTGGGACTCATTTGACCAAATTTCCATTGGAGACATTGATTTGTCTGCAATAGGTATTTTTGAAAGCTCAATAAATACCCCTAAATCTGAGTCCTTTGCAAGTTCTGGAATAGCGTTTGATAAACCACCTGCTCCAACATCATGAATAAATTCAATAAAACTATTTTCTTGCGATGAACATCTATTTATAACTTCTTGGCATCTTCTTTCCATTTCAGCGTTATCTCTTTGAACTGATGCAAAATCTAAGTCTTCATCGCTTTCACCTGAGGATACTGATGAAGCAGCCCCACCTCCAAGACCAATCAACATTGAAGGCCCTCCTAATACTACAACCAGATAATCGCTTTCAATTTGTAATTTAAAGTTATTTGAATCTCTTACTTCTCCAATTCCACCTGCTAGCATTATTGGCTTGTGATATCCAAATGCTTTATTTTCTACAAAATCAGTTTCAAAACATCTGAAATAACCAAGTGTCGAGGGTCTCCCAAATTCATTATTAAATGCCGCTGCACCAATAGGAGCCTCAATCATTATATCCAATGGAGATGCTATTCTTGATGGCTTATGTTCTTCTTTTTCCCAACTTCTTTCTAGATTGGGTATTCGAAGATTTGAAACATTAAATCCAACAAGACCAACTTTAGGTTTTGCTCCTCTGCCAGTTGCACCTTCATCTCTAATTTCGCCTCCAGAACCTGTTGATGCTCCTGGATATGGTGAAATCGCTGTGGGGTGATTATGAGTTTCAACTTTTATCGTTGAATTGAGCTTGTCTTCAACAAAACTATAGTTATTATTTTTATCGAGATGCAACCGCTCTACAGACTCGCCCTCAATAATTGCTGCATTATCTTTATATGCAGAAATTATTCCATTAGGAGAAGATTTGCTTGTTTCTTTAATAAGATCAAATAATGTATTATTTTTCTTTTCTCCATCAACATTCCACTTAGCATTAAAAATTTTATGCCTACAGTGCTCAGAGTTTGCCTGTGCAAACATCATAAGCTCTGCATCAGTTGGATTTCTTTTTTCATTAGTATAAAAGTTAAAAAGATACTCGATTTCATCATTACTCATAGCAAAACCATAAGACTTATTAGCACTCACTAGTTCCTCAATACCCTTTTCAATTATCTCAATATGTTGCAAAGATCTTGGGTTATCAGATTTAAATAAGTTCTTAAAATCATCAACGTTTTTATAAATTGATTGAGTCATGCGATCGTAAAACATTGAAAGATTTAGCTCTTTGAGATTTTTACCTGACTCGATAATAAAGCCATTTAATTTTTCAACTCTTTCTATCTTGTTCAATCCTACATTTTTTAAAATATCTTCTGTTTTACTAGCCCATGGTGAAATTGTTCCCAACCTTGGTCCAATGTAAAAATTAAATGTATCAGTTAAATTTTGTGCTGATAGGATATCTTTAAGATTTTCTAATTCGGACTCACCATTTTTTACCTCAACAAAATATATTTCATGAGATTCAATGTTTGTTTCAAATGAATTTAGTTCGGTGAATTTTTTAGTTAATTGTTCAAGCTTTGAGCTTGAAAAACTTGGTTTACCTTGAAATATAAAGCTTTTAGTCTTTGACACTTCTATAAGTCTGAAATATTGTATATAACAATTATAAAGTTTTTTTAATTAAATAATTAAAAATGGGGAATATCTTTAAATTTTTTTTATTTTCTTCAATATTAGTAATATTGATAGGTTGTGAAAAACAAACCATGCAAATAAGCTGCGATAAAATCTTGGAACAAGCTTATGAAGAATCTCCACTAAACAATTTTGAAAAAAATAAGTTTAAAGATCTTTTTTTAAATAGATATCCTGAGTTCGACTTAATGTTCGAAGAGGCTGCACAAGAAACTGGTATAGAAAAAAATCTTCTTGCTGCAATATCTTTTCAAGAATCACAATGGGATCCTAGAGCACAATCTAATATGGGCGTTAGAGGAATGATGATGGTAACTCTTGAAACAGCAGCTCTAGTGGGAGTCGAAAAAAGACTAAATCCTGAACAAAATATTAAAGGTGGCGCTAAATATTTTGCTATGTTAAAAGATAAAAATATTGTTGGTGAAACAGATGCAGATCAATTATCAACTGTTCTTGCAAGTTATAATCTTGGACCCACAAATATAAATAAAATAGCTAATCAAATTAATTCAGATGTGCAAACTGTTACATGGCCTGAAATTAGAGAGAAACTCAAAGTGATTAAAGGTTCTGAGCTAAACTTAGTAGATAGAGAGTCCTATTCAAGAGGCCAACAAGCCATTGATTATGTTGATAGAGTTAAAAGTTATTATCAATTATTAAGTGCACATAGCTGCATCGCACCTAAAGATCAATTAATTTTCTTTTAAGAGAATTAATTTTATCTCTGCATACTGCAGCCTTTTCAAATTCCATTTTCTTTGCAAAGACAAACATTTCATCTTCTAATTTTTGTAATGTTTCTGTTAAGTTATCAACTGTATCGTCTTTAATTTTAAAATCTACAATCTTATCAATATCTTCTTTTTTCTTTTTGATATTGCCCTTAATGACTCTTGCGCCTTCCATAATATCTTTCACTTTTGTAGAAATAGATTTTGGAGTTATATTATTTTGATCATTAAATTTTTCTTGAATAGATCTTCTTCTGTCCGTCTCTTCAATAGCTCTTTGCATAGAGCCTGTAACTTTATCAGCATACAAGATCGCTTTTCCTCTAAGATTTCTAGCAGCTCTTCCAATTGTTTGAATCAATGTTGTATCAGACCTTAAAAAGCCCTCTTTGTCAGCATCAAGAACAGCAACCAAACTCACTTCTGGAATATCAAGCCCTTCTCTTAATAGATTAATCCCAACTAGTACATCAAACTTTCCTAATCTTAAATCACGAATAATCTCTACTCTCTCGACTGTATCAATATCAGAGTGCATATATCTTGCAGAAATATTATTTTCATTTAGATAGTCAGTTAAATCTTCAGCCATACGTTTTGTTAATGTGGTCACAAGAACTCTCTCTTTCATTGCAACTCGATCATTGCATTCACCAATTACATCGTCGATTTGAGTGCTTGCAGGTCTGATCTCAACCTCAGGATCTGTTAATCCAGTTGGTCTGACTAATAATTCAACTAAATTATCCTGTTTATCGTTTTCATATTTACTGGGAGTTGCTGAGACATAGATTCTTTGCGGGGCAAGCATTTCCCACTCTTCAAATTTTAATGGTCTATTATCAAGCGCTGAAGGCAGCCTAAAACCATATTCAACCAGAGTTTCTTTTCTCGATCTGTCTCCCTTATACATTGCTCCTATTTGAGGAACAGAGACATGCGATTCATCAATAAAAACAATTGCGTCCTTTGGAATGTAATCAAATAAACATGGTGGCGACTCTCCCGGTTTTCTGCCACTTAAATATCTTGAATAATTTTCAATACCCTGACAATAACCAAGTTCGCGCATCATTTCGATGTCATAATTAGTTCTCTCTTCTAATCTTTGAGCTTCAACAAGCTTATTGTTGTCTCTCAGAAAATTTAGACGTGTCTTCAATTCATCTTTAATATCTGGAATGCAATTTGTAACTGTGTCTTTTGGTGTGACGTAATGAGTTTTTGGAAAAATCGTGACTCTTGGTATCTCGCTAATAATGACTCCGGTAAGAGGATCGAACCAAGATAATTTTTCAATTTCATCACCAAAAAATTCAATTCTTAATGCCTCCTTGTCTGAATCAGCAGGATAAACATCAACGGTATCCCCTCTAACTCTGAAGGTTGCTCTCCTAAAATCTAAATCGTTTCTTGTGTATTGAAGCGCAGATAATCTTAAAACAAGATCACGTTGAGAAATCATATCTCCTCTATCAAGATGAACAACCATTTTTAAATAAGATTCGGGTGCGCCTAAACCATAAATTGATGAGACAGTTGCAACTACAACAGTATCTTTTCTTTCTATAAGAGCTTTAGTTGCAGAAAGTCTCATTTGTTCGATATGCTCATTTATCGAAGCATCTTTTGCGATATATGTATCAGATGTTGGAACATAAGCCTCTGGCTGATAATAGTCATAATAAGAAACAAAATACTCTACAGAATTATTTGGAAAAAAATCTCTAAATTCACCATATAGCTGAGCAGCGAGGGTTTTATTGTGAGCCATTATAATTGCAGGTCTCTGAGTCTCCTCAATAACTTTTGCCATAGTGTAAGTTTTTCCAGATCCAGTAACACCTAATAGAGTCTGATGCAGCAATCCATCCTCAAGCCCAGATACTAAATTATTAATAGCTTCAGGTTGAGATCCAGCTGGCTCAAAATCAGATACAACCTTTAATGTTTTTGTCATTTACTTATATATAAAAAATTACTTATAATGCTCTGCTATTAGCGTTCCTCAGTAGCTCAGCGGTAGAGCAGTTGACTGTTAATCAATTGGTCGTTGGTTCGATCCCAACCTGAGGAGCCATTTAACTTTACAAATTATTCTCAATCATAAATTTTTTCATCAAATTATAAATATTTTCTCTAGTTTTTTGAAAAGCCATATTTAATTGGACATCGTTTAAATTATTTATAGCGGGATCTTCATTTATCCAGTGTAAAGAAATAGCATCCGTTGGTAAAACTGGGCAAATCTCTTCAGCACATAGTGTTATTGCAAAATCTAGATTATCCAAAAAATCTTTGTCTAAATCATTTATAGATTTTGACTTATTGCTACTGATATCAATCCCAATATCTTTTAGCGTTTTTACAGCAGAAGGATGCACTTCACCAACTGGAGCAGACCCAGCACTTTTAATAGTGTGATTGTGACCGAACATATCAACAGCAAGACCTTCAGCGATCTGACTTCTTGCAGAATTTCCAACACATAAAAAAAGAATATTCATGGATAAATTGTAGATTTGCTTATATAGAGTTATCTTATATCTATTATAAATAATTTTAAAAGTGATTAATAAAATAAGCGTCAAAAGCATGCTAAGTGGACTCGAGGGAAAACTTGGAGAGGATGACTATACTGAGCCACTTGAAATTCTGATAAATTCAGCAAATAAAAATAACGAATTTAATCTTTTTGGTTCCATAGCATTTAAAAATCAGCTTAAAGATAGGCTGAAAATGAGAAGTAAATTATATGACTTTGTAAAAGACAGAGATCTCCCCTCTCCAGCTAATCCAGTTTTTGTTACTGGTCTTCCAAGGTCAGGTACTACTTTTCTTTTTAATTTACTTGCTCTTGATAATAGTCATAGGTCTCCTAGATATTGGGAAATAATGTCCTTGATGCCATTAGTTAAAAATAAATTTGATATTAAAAGACGGGAATGGAAGATCAATGCTGAATTAAAGTTTGCAAGAACAATTATTCCTAAATTAAGAAACATGCATCATATAAGAGCAAATTCACCAGAAGAGTGTGAACTCCTTGCAACCATAAATGTAAGAAGTTTTGTCTATATGTGTATGGCAAATGTTCCTGAATACGTAGAGTATCTAAAAGACTGTAGCTTTGATTCTGTTTTTAAATGGCATAAACGATTTTTTCAAGTCCTAGAAATTAATGGAAGACCAAAAAGATGGTTACTTAAAGATCCAAGTCATATAGGTCATATTCCAGAAATATTAACCACTTATCCAAATGCAAAATTTATAAATATACATAGAGATCCTATGGAATCGGTAGCATCTTTTTGCAGCCTTGCTAAAAATATAAGATCTGCGTTCTCAAAGAATGTAAATCCAGAGCAAATTGGTGAAGTTATTTTAGACTTTTGGCAACACAGTCTTCAAAAAGGCATCCAAGCTAAAGAAAACCTTTCCTCAGATCAAATCATCGATATTAGTTATAGCAATTTTATAGATGATCCTTTAAACATTTTGAAAGATATATACCAAAACTTTGAATTTGATATGGATATAGAAACCGAAAATAAAATTAAAAACTATCTAATAAATCAGAGTAAGTTAAAAAAAGAAAAGCATTCATATTCAATAGAAGAATTTGGTTTAAACGAAGCTAAAGTTAAAGACTGTTTTAAAAACTACATGATGAACTATGAATTTTGATGATAAAATCAATATTAATATCTAAGGCGAATCATTGAAAACTAGAAACTTTAAAATCTTTATACCTCTTTTAGTCGCATTAACCTCATGTGTGGATGTTATTGAAAATGATGAAGCTAATAATCTTATGGAGAATAAAATGACACAAGTAACAATAAAAACATCTGTTGGAGACATTCAACTTGAACTTAATGACGAGAAAGCACCTATAACAGTTGAAAATTTTAAAACTATTGCCTCAAGTGGATATTATGAAGGAACAATATTTCATAGAGTTATAAATGGTTTCATGATTCAAGGTGGCGGATTAACTGCTGACATGAATAATAAGTCTAGTGGAACCGGTCCTATACAAAATGAAGCTAATAATGGATTGCCAAATGACAGAGGTACTATTGCAATGGCTAGAACGATGGATCCACACTCAGCTACAAGTCAGTTCTTTATTAATCACAAGGACAATGCATTTCTAAATCATACCGGGGAAACATCTCAAGGATGGGGATATGCTGTATTTGGTATGGTTACTGAAGGTATGGATGTTGTTGATCAAATAGCAGAAGTTGCAACTGGATCATCTGGAGCTTATCAAGACGTTCCTGAAGAAGTGATAACTATTGAGTCAGTTACTATCTCTGAATGACATCCTTTTTTATATCGGACATACATTTAAGCGAAAGTAATAATAAACTATCTTCTGCTTTTATAAATTTTCTTAAAGATTCTAAAGAATCTTGCTCACAACTTTTTATTCTTGGAGACTTATTTGAAGTTTGGATTGGTGATGATTATGAAACAAGTTTTATAAACAACATAAAATCTGAACTTTTAAAGTTTACAACTAACGGACCGGATACCTTTCTTATGCATGGTAATAGAGATTTTTTAATAAGTGAGAAATTTTTGACTGATACTGGTATTAAACTTCTTCCCGATCCATTTGAAATAACTATGCATAATAAAAAAGTTCTCTTAAGTCATGGAGACTTCTTGTGTACTGATGACGTTGATTACATTAATTTTAGAAATCAAGTTAGAGATAAAGCCTGGCAAGATAATTTTTTGAGTAAGTCAATTGAAGAAAGAAGTGAAATTGCATCAAAACTAAGAAGTGATAGCAATGATGCAACCCAAGATAAATCCTCAGAAATCACCGATGTTAACGAGTCATCGGTCAAAAAAATTATTGACGATTACTCTCCTGACATATTTATTCATGGTCATACTCACAGACCTAATATTCATGAATATGCATCCTCAAAACGTATTGTTCTTGGCGATTGGGGTGACTTTGGTTGGTATCTTCGTCTTGACGATGAATCATATAATTTAGAAAAATTTTCTATTGCTTGATTAAATACTTTACAAATAATTAGATTTAAATATACTGTATATATATACAGTATTAATCCATGAAAGTTGACTATATCGGAAAAATTTCTGAAGAAAATCTGCCGGCAATATTTGTGCCCTATTTTCTTGAATCAGTCCATGCCGGATTCCCCAGTCCGGCAAGCGACTATATTGAAAGTCCAATAGACTTAAATAAACACCTAATAAAAAATGGTGCTGCAACTTTTCTGGTTAGAGCGCAGGGACAATCCATGGTTGGTTCTGGCATTACCGATCAAGCGGTCTTAATAGTCGATAGAAGTATAAAGCCTTCTCACAACAGTATTGTGGTAGCAACTATAGATGGCGAATTTGTATGTAAAAGATTAAAGCTCAAACCAAGAATGTGTTTAATGCCTGAGAATCCTGAGTACCCTCCTATCTTCATTAATAGCGGACAAGAATTAGAAATAGTAGGAACTGTAACCGCAGCAATTAATAAATTCTAATGGCTTTTGCTCTTGTCGACTGTGAAAGTTTTTATGCCTCCTGTGAAAGAATTTTTCGTCCAGACCTAAAGAACGTTCCTATTGTTGTACTTTCTAATAATGATGGTTGTGTTATAGCAAGAAGTACAGAAGCAAAAAAGATGGGAATCGCAATGGGTGTTCCATGGTTTAAGGTTAGAGAATCTTTTCTGAAGCAAAATGGAAAAGTGTTTTCATCAAATTTTACATTTTATGGAGATATATCGGCCAGAGTAATGAATATACTTGAGGGATTTGTTCCAAGAGTTGAGATATATAGTATCGATGAGGCCTTTCTGGATTTAGATACTTTGAAGCAAAACTATAATTTGTATGATTTTGGTTGTCATATAAGATCTTTAGTGAGGCAATGGACAGGAATTCCAGTTCGAATAGGAATAGCTCCAAACAAAACTTTAAGTAAGATTGCTATAAATGAAATTAAAAGAAAAAATATACCGACCTCAGTAATTGATCTATCAAATGAGAAACAAATCAAAATTGCCTTGCAGCATACTCCAGTAGGTAAAGTATGGGGAGTTGGAAGAAGATTAAATGATCACTTAAATAATGCTGGTATCAATACAGCATTAGATCTTGCAAACGTTAATCCTCAAAACATTAGAAAGAAATTTAGTGTAGTTTTAGAAAGGACTGTTCGAGAATTAAGAGGCGAAAGATGTCTTAATATTGAGGATGACATTTCGTCAAAAAAACAAATTGTTGTGAGTAGGAGCTTTGGTGAAAGAGTTTCTAATTTAGAAACGTTAAAACCTATAGTTAGTAATTTTGCTGTTAGAGCAGCAGAAAAATTAAGAAGTGAAAGACAAAAATGCTCTCAAGTGTCTGTCTTTGTAAGAACTAGCCCTTTTAATAAAAATAAACCTCAACACTCAGATCTGAGAACAATCGGACTAATTACACCTACAAACGATACTAGAGATATTCTTACAGCAGCAAAAAAGGGATTATTGCCTATCTTTAGATCTGGATATGATTACGCAAAAGCAGGAATAATCTTAAATAAATTCACTAACGAGCACGTTAAACAACATTCTTTATTTAAAGATCCTAATGATCCTAAGCAAAATACAAAATTAATGAAATATCTTGATCAAATGAATTCCTATGAAACTCAAATTTACTATGCATCACAAAATACAAAAAAATGGTCACCCATGAGACAAAACATGACTTCACCTAAATACACAACTAATTGGTATGACTTACCAAAGGTAAATTAAATGATAAAAAAATTAAATAAACATCGAGTTAGAAGAGAAAGACCTCTTACTAGTTTCTATTTTGATAAAGATACGTCAGATTATTGGAAAATAAATATTCAGTTATGGGATATTGAATTTGAATTGAGAGAGCTGAGAGAGCAAATATGGATACATGTATTGAGACTAAGGTTTGCGATAGCTAATACGAAATCATTCGAAATAAAAACCCAACTAAAGTTTAAAGAAAAAATAGTATTAGAGCACATAGCAAATATAGAGAAATTAAGAGAAGAGAATAAAGATGCCTGGAGAAAAAACTACAAAAATGAATATGGTGAAAATGCTATATGGTTTGAAAGTTGATAGAGAAAATTAAATAAATGATTTAGGATGAGCTTATGAGTATATTCGTCGGTTATATTGTTTTTGTGATTGCTTTCATGGCAGTTGGATGCATAGTTTTGTATGCTTTAGAAAAACTAGCTGTCTTTTTATATGAACAATTAAAAGAGTTCTTCTTCCCTACTCCACGAATACCTGAAGATGTTTATGAACAAATCTGTAAAGAAGCATCAGACTTTGTGTGGGCTAAGCATAGACCATGGGGTTATGATGATATGTTCGCTGAATATATGTGTTTGGTTAATGACATGTGCATTGAGAAATGGAACGAAATGTATGAGTTTGAATCATGAACAAGCTTGAAGAACAATTAGATTTTTTAAATCATCAAGCTGAAAAATATATAGCAAGACCTCGTCGTGGTGCTATAGGGGGAAGTGCTGAAAGAGGATACAGTGTCTGCAGTTGCACATCAGAAAATTTTATAAACTACTCATCTAACCAATGGTTAACAAGAGCTACTTTTGTATCAACTTGGTTAATTGGATTTAATGCAGCAGAAATCAATAAACAGTTTTTTGAAAAATATAATTTCTTAACTTTATCATCGCATGCAATTTTTGATAATTGCTGTCCTAGCTGGATTATTAGTCCACCCTTTTCAAAAAAAACTTTTTATAACTATGTTTTGATGTGGGATTGTTTTGAAGAAGCTTTAGCTGTATATAAAGAAGAATGTTCTAACCACAAAGAAATGTATCGTGGTATGGAAAAATCAATTCAAAGAATGGAAGATGAGGATGCACGTGGGAGCCTAATGGCAGCATTAGATTATAATTTATATGATATTAAATTCCCGTTCAGAGTTATATCAAAGTGAGCCTAAAACACTTTATGCAATATTTGTAGAAATATTATGAACAAATACCTAATATTAGGTTAAATCAATAGCAAATTTCTTCAAAACATCAAGATCAATAATTTTTAAAGCTTTTTTGTTTGTTCTTTTAAGGTATATTTTCGGTGCAAACCCACACTCAAAAGCTTCTTTCCATCTTTCAGCACATAGACACCAAGAATCTCCTTCTTTTAAACCAGGAAAATTGAATTCAGGTCTTGGAGTTGATAAGTCATTCCCACGACTTTTAGAAAAATCTAAAAATTCATCTGTTATTTGAGCGCACACAACATGGAGACCTCTATCAAGCTCGTCAGTATGACAAAACCCATCTCTAAAATAACCAGTGATAGGATTTGAACAACATTCTTCAATCACTTCATCAAAAATATTAATCTGTTTCATTTTTATCTAATTCTTTTTTATATTTTTCATAATCTTCCCAGTCATGAGGTGTGCCAACATTCTGAATACCTTTTACTGCTCTAAACAAACTTTTAGATCTCAACGATGTTGAATCTTCCTCTTTTCCAAAAATCTTATTCCAGCCATGTTCAAAAAATTTAAAGAAATTTTTTTTATTTTCCATTTTTACTCTTTTTCAAAGTCGCAGGTCATTTTTGCAACGACCTCTCCCTCAACTTTCAAATTAACTTTTGCTCTTCCTTCCATTGTCCCTGTCACGGTACATTGTTCGATGCTCTCTTCTACAATCAAACGAACAATTTCTTTTAACTCATTAATTGATAGGTCACTTACTTTTCTTTCATCAGTTTCTTCTGTCGCAAATATAAATACTGGAATTAAAAAAATTATAGGTAATAGTAATTTCATAAAAGTCCTCGATAAAAAATTAAACTGTATAATTATTTTAAATTATATATTTTTTTAAAATCAAAAATGAATGAGTCAAAGATATTATTTAATGAAAAATGCTCTGTATGTAATTTTGAAATAAAACATTACAAAAAAAGATCGGATTTAAACTTCGTTAATTGCAGTGAGATGGGAGATAAGTATCTTAAAAAACTCCATGTTAGATTTGAAAATGGAACAGAAATATCTGGAGTTGATGCCTTTGTCTATGTTTGGGAGAGAACTAAAGGTTATGCGTGGATTGCAAAAATAATAAAATTACCAGTGATTTACTCACTATCTAAAATTGGTTATGCAGTAATAGCATTTATATTATTCTATAAATATAAACTACTATCTAAATGAGAATGATAATCATAGTGATTATCATTAAAAAAATACCTTATATCAGTACTTTACAATATATATAATAGTATTATACTTTGCGTAATTTAACAATTACTAGGAGAAAAATTGTAATGGAAAATAATGAGATAAATACTAAAGAGGTTTGTGACATTTTAAATGAAATAATGGAATACGAACTTGCAGGTGTTGTTAGGTATACCCACTCTTCGATGATGGTAAGTGGGCCCTATAGATTACCAATCGTTACATTTCTTAAAGAACAAGCTGAGGAATCTCTCCTACATGCTCAACTTGCTGGAGAAAAAATTGCTGGTCTAGATGGACATCCTAGTCAAAAGATTGCAAAGATTGAAGAAACAAATAGACATACTATTAAAGATATTTTGGAAGAAAGTTTGGAACATGAACTTTTTGCATTAAGTCTATACAAAAAACTTTTAAATTGTGTTGAAAATAAATCTGTATATTTAGAAGAATATGCTAGAGCACAAATCGGAGAAGAGGAACAACATTCATTAGAATTAAAGATAATGCTAAAAGATTTTAGTTAGCTTTTTTAAAATATCTCTCGTGGTGTGCTTCTGATAAATCAAGAAGTTCTTTGTTAATAATATCTCTTATAGTTTTTGGATCAAAGTATTCCAAACTTTCTATCCCAAATCTTTCAAGTTCAATTGCCTGCGATCCAGTTGCGCGAAATAAATCAAAGATCCAGGTCAAAGGATCTAAAGAATGATTAAAATTAATTCCCATCTGATCAAGATTATTTGAAAATAATTCTTTATCTGTAATCTTAAATCTGTGTTTTAAAATTTTAATTTTAAATTCTTCTAAACGATTGTTTACGATTTCTCTTTCTTCTTCTGAGTATTTTGTCCAACTAACAATCTCATGAGCAAAACGCTTGCATCCTTTACAAACTTCGTCGCCAAAAGTTGTAGAGCATATACCTAAGCAAGGTGTTGAAGATCGTTTTTTTTGTAATTTTGGCATATTGCAAAATAATAACCGATTTTTAAATAAAATTACCTTATATTTCATCTAATTAGTGGCTATCTTTAGCTATAAGAGTAAAATATGCCCATCGGAGACCAGACGATGTTAGAAAATTATAAAAAACACGTTGCAGAGAGGGCAGAACAAAACATACCGCCCTTGCCTCTTGATGCTGATCAAACTTCTGAGCTTATAGAATTACTCAAAAAAGATCATCAAGAATCAGATTTCTTATTAAATCTATTAAAAGAAAGAGTTCCGGCTGGTGTTGATCAAGCTGCGTATGTTAAAGCTGCATTTTTAGCTGATATAACTACTGGCAAAGCTTCTAGCCCATATATTACCAAAATAGATGCTGTGAAAATTCTTGGAACCATGCTCGGTGGATACAATATTCAACCACTTATTGAGTGTTTAAAAGATAATGAATTAGCTGAAGCAGCTGCACATGTTCTAAGCAGAACTTTATTAATTTTTGACGCATTTAATGAAATATTTGAACTATCAAAAACAAATGAACATGCAAAGAAAGTTGTTGAGGAATGGGCTAATGCAACTTGGTTCACTGAAAAAACAGATATAGAAGAGCAAATAAAACTTACAGTTTATAAAGTTACTGGAGAGATAAATACTGATGATTTGTCTCCTGCACCAGATGCTTGGTCTAGACCAGACATCCCTCTTCACGCATTGGCTATGTTTAAAATGCCAAGAACAGGTCTTGATGATCCGCTTGGCACAATTGAAAAATTGAAAGAGAAAGGGAATCCTTTAGTCTTTGTTGGAGATGTGGTTGGTACAGGATCTTCTAGAAAATCTGCAACAAATTCTGTTTTATGGCATATGGGAGATGAGATACCTTGTATACCTAATAAAAAAGAAGGTGGATATTGTTTTGGTGGGAAAATTGCTCCAATATTTTTCAATACTCTCGAAGATTCAGGTGCATTTCCAATTGAGATGGATGTTTCAAAAATGTTAATGGGTCAGGAAATTATTTTAGAGCCACTTAATGGAAGAGTTTTAGATGCTAATACCAAAGAAGTAATTTCTGAATTTGAGCTTAAGACTGATGTACTTTTGGATGAGGTTAGAGCGAACGGAAGAATTCCATTAATTATTGGTAGACAGCTTACAGATAAAAGTAGAGAAGCTTTAGGCTTGGATACATCAAAAGTCTTCAGAAGACCTGATGCTAAAGATAAGAGTAAAGCAGGTTTTACTCTTGCACAAAAGATGGTTGGAAAAGCTTGTGGGGTTGATGGAGTAAGACCAGGAACATACTGTGAACCTAGAATGACAACTGTTGGGTCACAAGATACAACTGGTCCAATGACAAGAGATGAGCTTAAAGAATTAGCATGTCTTGGTTTTTCAGCAGACCTTGTTATGCAATCATTTTGTCATACTGCAGCATATCCAAAGCCAGTTGATATCGAAACTCAACATAGCTTACCTGACTTTATTATGAATCGTGGCGGTGTATCTTTAAGGCCGGGTGATGGAATTATCCATTCTTGGATGAATAGAATGCTGCTTCCAGATACAGTTGGTACAGGTGGTGATAGTCATACAAGATTTCCTATAGGAATAAGCTTTCCAGCAGGATCTGGTTTAGTTGCATTTGCTGCAACGCTAGGTGTAATGCCTTTAGATATGCCAGAGTCAGTGTTGGTAAGATTTAAAGGTGATATGCAACCTGGAATAACTCTTAGAGATTTAGTTAACGCTATTCCTTATGCAGCACTTCAAAGAGGATTACTTACGATAGATAAGGATGGAAAAAAGAATGTCTTTTCTGGCAGGTGTCTTGAAATTGAAGGCCTGCCTAATATGAAGGTTGAACAAGCTTTTGAACTTTCTGATGCTTCTGCTGAAAGATCTGCATCAGGTTGCACAGTTAAGCTTAATAAAGAACCAATAATAGAATATCTTCAGTCAAACATTGTTATGTTGAGATGGATGATTGCAAGTGGCTACGGAGATGCAAAGACACTTGAAAGAAGAGCTCAATCAATGGAAGAGTGGATTCTTAATCCACAACTACTAGAAGCAGACAAAGACGCTGAATATGCTGAGATAATTGAAATTGATCTTAACGAAATCAAAGAACCTCTCCTTGCATGTCCTAATGATCCAGATGATATAAAACCCCTATCAGATGTTGCAAATACAAAAATCCAAGAAGTTTTTATTGGATCGTGCATGACAAACATTGGTCATTTTAGAGCAGCTGGTACGCTTCTTGAGAAATATAAAAATCTTAAGGCAAGACTGTGGGTGGTGCCACCAACAAAAATGGACGAGAAGCAACTAATCGAAGAAGGTATATATAATATCTTTGGAGTATCTGGTGCAAGAACTGAAGTACCAGGTTGTTCATTATGCATGGGAAATCAGGCAAGAGTTTTAGCAAACTCAACTGTAGTTTCAACCTCTACAAGGAATTTTCCTAACAGACTTGGTGATGGAGCTAATGTTTTCTTAGCATCAGCAGAACTGTCTGCTATATGTTCAGTTCTTGGAAAAATTCCAACTATTGAGCAGTATCATCAGTATATGAGTGATATCAATCCATTGTCAGATCAAATTTATAGGTATTTAAACTTTAATGAAATTGATACTTATGTTGAAAGTGCAAACAATGCTGAAATACCTGCAATTAATATAGTAAATCCCGGTTAGCTCTTAGCTTTAGATTTTTCCCTTTGCATTTTAAGTTCGTCTTTTCTAGAAATTTCTAATTCTTCAAGATAATTTTCAACTAGAGGAGTGAAGTACTCACCGGTAAAAATTGAAGTTTCAAATTCACTTATTTCTGGATTACCCTCCCTCACAGAATCTATTAAATCTTCTAGTGTTTG